>ERZ773075.5-NODE-5-length-276756-cov-32.1374_pt1 | contig 276756 bp, 263 predicted proteins | sample MGYA00580614_ERZ773075 | MGnify/ENA primary metagenome ERZ773075 (study PRJEB29015, sample SAMEA2738021) | human oral metagenome | biome: human oral; feature: human-associated habitat; material: dental | place: China | collected 2043 ...
GCACTACTGCAAGGTCAACGACGCCGATCACATACCGCCAGCACGCCTCCCATTGCTTTGAGTGGGGTAGGGAGAGGGCGACCATATTTTGTAAGTGATTGTGATCTGGCTCGTGTAGCCAGATTATTATTTTTAATAATACTGCAGCAGTAAGAGTAAAACGAGCTTACTTTTTTAGTGATTTTTCTCTTTGCAAAGCAAGAAAACTCCCGACAATGAACAAGCAAATACTTATCGCAATAACTACAAACGCGACCTTTGTCCATGGTGCAAGAAACGACATATCTTCTCCTCGGTCGGCCGCATTGAGTTGGGTAACAAATGACCACACTGAGAAGCTTGTCGCACCAAAAAATAACGCTCCGCTCACTACCATAAGCCAGTGACTGAATCGTGACGGTGCACCAACATAGACAAGCGAGAGAAATACAACGACCACGCAAAGAGAGACGAAGACTAATGGGAAAAGGGGCCACAATACAACAAACGCAATTATGGCAATCCACCACGCTGCTGCTTTACTCGCTCCATGTCCACCAAGGAGTAATGCCCCTATATCGCGCAGGCGCAGTCGCCACCCCATTGCCAGCGCGGCACGCGCAATATGATTGCGCTCGGGTGGGGTTGCTGCAGCAAGGTCGGCGTGCCACTCACGTGTATAGTGCTCACGTTGGCTATACGGGACAAGTTTGATTGCTCGTGCTAGGGTGTGATTGGCTCTGTCTGGTTGTTTTTGGTGTGTCATATCCTACTCCTTTCGAGCGTTGTTGCTTAGTAACTTTGGTACTGAGCTTGAGTTTTTGCTGTACCCAGACGCGGCCAGCTGGTGTGAGAACATAGAGCCGTCGCCTTGGGCCAGCCCTCCTGGAATCATCATCCCAACGCGACTGCACGAATCCTTCACGTTCGAGGCGGTCAAGGAGCGGATAGACTGTGCCAGTTGGCCGCTCAGCACGCCGTGATAACTGGAGCCCCCATACATCCTCTGTTGCACAATAGAGTTGGTAGAGAACATCCTTAGTGGCTGGTGTCAGGCGAAGGTATATACTCATATTTCTAACTCTACATGGATAGAGATACAATGTCAAGTGACAGAAAATATAACTATCAAACATCCTCTTTAGTTAGGGCGTAGCTCTGTTAATTAAAAAAACAGTGGTAAAATTGCACACCATAGCATCAGTTTGTGCTGTCGTGTATAATGACCAGTAGTTATGGTAGCGCAGTCTTCTCAGCCAGCAAAGTCGAAGGAGCAGCCCAAGCAGCCACAGCCGCGGCGGTTTGCGCTTTTGGTGACGCATTTCTGTGCGTCGGTGGGGTATCTCTTTTGCTTGCTGCTGTGGGTGTGGTGTGCAATGCAGCTACTCTACCCATATATCACGCGAGATAAGGCGCTTTGGGTCATACCGGAGCCGCACGACCAGCCAGAGATCACGCTCCCGCAGGGTATGCCTTCAGGAGCGGACTTGCCGCAGCCAGTAGCGATTGTATTAGTAGCGGTCATCACTATCGTTATGATTGGGTGTGGCCTTTATGTGCTGGTCATGCTACCGCGCAATATAGCTAAAACAGGCGAGCGCGTAGTAAAAAAGACAACGAAAGCAGTTGCACCCCTAGCGACAAAAAACCACCAGCCAGTGAGCAAGAAGCAGCGCATCATCCTCAACGCGCGCATTGCGGCAGGTATTAAGGCATTGGCTTGTGTCGTACCGGTGATTGTCCTAATGATCTGGCCCGGCGCGGCACCACTGTCGCAGCATGTAGTGCGGATCGTTGCAGTGTTCTGCGCAGGCATGGCATCCTTGAGCTTTTTGCTCCAGTATGCGCTAGCACGGATGCTTGGCGTGCCTGATACACTTCTCAAGTAATTAGTATTTTCTCCTGATATAACAATACCTCTGCTCTTGGCAGAGGTATTGTGCATTTGAGTGCTATCCTTGCGGCGGGAAGGGATCCTTCTTGGGTGGGACGGTATCGGCATCGCGATACTGGGCGCTACCGTCGGCACGCTGGATCCTGAGCTCGCCACCACCGTGTTGGCGCATGTAGTGCCTGGTTTGGTCGATGACTTCCTCCTGGGTGGCGCCCACAAAGTGGACGCGGCCAGTGCCGTCGGCGACTGCCTGGTAGCCTTTGAGTTTGTTACCGCTAATCGTAAAATTTTGTGCCATGGAGTACTCCTCGTGCGGCTTTAACGATATTGGTATGCAAGGTGCCAACCCTGCCTCCTTCTAGCCTAATACAAGATTGCTGATAACACAAATTGGTGCTACGAGAGGATAACGAATTGAAGTTATTTAAAGTAGGAAAATAATGACTTGATATATCATGATTAGGATTAATGGTGATATCTGAGTACCTCTATGTAGTCGAAGTATAGCGCATAACATTAGTGGCTCATACCGATAGGTAAAATCGCTATGACATATATGCGGCGCGGCTAAAGTGTGCTATAAATATAAGCATAAGAGTATTTCGGAGGGGAAATAATGAAACGATGGGGATTGAGTGTCGTGCTGCTATGCGGCGCACTCTATGGGCTAGCGATAGCTCCGCCAGTACGGGCAAATACGTCGCTGTGTGGTACAAATGATCAGCTATTCAGAGCGGTGCGTCGGCCACTGGCAACTGACTCAGCGCCAGCAGCGCGCGCGATGGCATGGCTCAAACAGATGATGGAGCCAAAGCATAGCCCAGGTGATGGTAGTACCATTACTCCAGCACAAGCCTATGGCTTTGACTACCAGGCAAAGGTGAGCGGGCGCTTTACGCTTGCGCACCCACGACAAACCGAAAGTGCGACACCACTCACGGTTCCTCATGCTGCGCATGCTGCCGAAGGTTACCGCGGCACAGTAAAAGGAACAGCACCAACTGGGGCTAATCCACGTGAAGTGCGGGCTTATCTCTACAGTGATGCTGAGTATGAGCAAGCGACCGTTGCGCCAGCAGTGGTACAGCCGGATGGCACATGGACGCTTGATCTCTCAACCGTTAATCCGGCATTTGCAGGGTCATGGCACTTCCGGTTATACGACAAAGTGACGGGGCAGCAGATTAGTGAGAGTTGGCCGCGACCTGTGACGTATAAGAATCTGGAGGTGCAGCTCTACGCAGTATCTGATAAAGAATATCTCCAAGCCACGCACCCAGCCCAGGCAGATAATACCTTTAGTTTCGATGCAGTAGGTAAGGGGCATAAATTAATTCGTCTCTATGACACAGCAACTAAAACTATCATTGCCGAGTATTTTAAGCCAGAGCTGGTGGGGCTGATTCGCTCGTATGAGTATGCACCAGGTCAAGATGGCTATGGTACACCGCGTGAGTCATACAGCTATGTGTATGATCAGTCGCTGGCGCTACTCGTGGCGATCGGTGCGGATGATCGAGCAATGGCGGATAAGCTCGTGCATGGCCTAAGCGCAATCCAAGTCAAGACGGGTGAGCAGAAGGGGGCGTTTCCGGCGAGTGCACACCAGCTTGACTATACAGGGATTCAGCAGCCGATTTATTATACTGGTGGTATCGCCTTTGTGCAGTATGCGCTCATCCGCTATATGGAAAAATATGGCGACCAGCAAGGGGTGCGTCAGATGATTCTCGATACCTTCCGTTGGCTTGAGACGATGAAGACGACGACTGGCGATGCTGCCGGGTTATTCCGTGGCGGAGTACGGATTGACAATGGTGTTAAGAAGGATATTGCGTGGCACGCCACCGAGCATAATACCGATCTCTGGCATGTGTATGAGCGAGCAGCCCGCGTGCTGGGCGACAAGCAGTACACCCAGAAGGCAGATGAACTTGCTAAAGTAACAGTGGCAAAGCTATGGAATACATCCGAGGGGAGGTTTAACCAAGGGTATAACGACAGTAGTAAGGTACTCGACACAACAAGCTGGGGCTCGATCTTCCTCAATGCGATTGGCGAATACGACAAAGCTAAGCAAGCACTCGCTCATACTGCCAGCTACAAAACAACCGATGGTGCGGCAAAAGGCTACACGCCGTATTTGACAGGTAATTACGTGCCAACCGTATGGTTTGAAGGGACGTATGGTGTAGCACAGGCGCATACTATCGCTGGGGACACGGCCACGGCGCGGGCAATCTTGGCAGACACGTACCCAGCGCAGCGGCCCAATGGTGCATGGCAATACGCCTCCAAGGCAGACCTACCAAATGAGCTAACCAATGCAAACTCGGTGGCATCGACGGCGTGGTATGTGTTGGCGGCTAGCTACCCAGAAGCGATTTGGTCGGAGTGCCGCGCGGCACTGGCGACAAATCCGCTCGATCCAAATGCACCCAACCAGCCCACTCAGCCAGCCGAGCCGAGCCAATTCCATGGTCTCTTAGCTGACACAGGTGTATCGCTCTGGCTGTTTGTCCTTACGACAGCGGCGTTGCTTGCTGGTGGAATGCTATTGGCGCGCTACGTGCGACGACGTGAAGCAAAATAGGAGAGATAGATTGGTTTAAAAAGGCGAGCTGCTGTGGGGTGGCTCGCTTTTATTAGACATAATAAGTATTGCTAGCTCTATATCTTATCCACCAGCTTCGTCAGCTTCACGCCAGCGTACATCCAGTGGTCGGCACCGCGGTATGCACCGGAGTTGTTGACTTCGCCGCGCTGGGTGTAGATCAGGCGGGTGAGGGCAGATAGGCGCCAGGTTTTGCCGCCGTAGGATACTTCGCGTGGGCCGGCCACAACGGCAGTGATAGCTGGGTCTTTGATGAAACAGATGGTTGCGCCCTTTTCGATACCCTTTTTGTAAAAGCTAAAGCGCTGGTCTTGCTGGTGTGCGGTGGTGACGGCCTCGAACGAATCGGCTTTGCTGGTGGATTGAGCTGGCTTGGGATAAATTTGCGTGCCGTCAAGGGCGAGCAGCAGCCGCTGGATAAGATACTCATCGAGCGCAAAGAACTCGCTCCGGCCAATGCGGTGTTTGCTAAAGACTTCGTGTAGGAGCTGCTCCTTTTTGTGGTAATTATCTACCTCAATAGCAACCAGCCGCTGCAGCCCAGTGATATTAGAATAGCCGTTGGATTCGAGGTATTGCATACGCGCCTCGAAGCGGTCGGTGCTGGTCTTGCCAATCTTGACCAAGCCATCAATGGCACTGGTCATAACATAAATTACTCCGCGTGGCTCGGACATGATTTTATTGTAGCAGACTGTGGGGCGGGGGAACAACCGATGGCAGTAAGGTGTTCAAACCAGCCTCGTTAATTAGGCTTGCTTGCAGTATAATGAGGGGCATGATAACAGGGGATAATCGTAAAGAACAAGAACGCAGCAAGCTTCACAATACTATTTGGAAAATTGCTAATGACCTACGCGGATCAGTCGACGGCTGGGACTTTAAGTCGTATGTGCTAGGCTTCTTATTTTACCGGTTTATATCGGAAAATTTAGTTAATTATATCAATGCTGAAGAACGTAAAACTGGCGTAATTGATTTTAATTACGCTAAACTTAGCGATGATCAGGCGGAGTTTGGTCGTGAGGATACGGTAAACGACAAAGGGTTTTATATCTTACCAAGCGAGCTGTTTGAAAATGTCCGTAAGCGTGCCAAAAATGACGAAAATTTGAACGAAACGCTGAGTAAAATATTCCGTAATATTGAGCAATCAGCCAAGGGCTTTGATAGTGAGGATGATTTCCGTGGATTATTTGACGATTTAGACGTTAATAGTAACAAGCTTGGTCCGACTGTCGCTAGGCGTAATGAGCGATTGGTGAAGCTGATGAACGCTATTGGTGAATTGGAGCTCGGCAAATTTGAAGATAATACCATTGACGCCTTCGGTGATGCATACGAGTACCTGATGACCATGTATGCTGGTAATGCCGGAAAATCTGGGGGTGAGTTCTTCACGCCGCAAGAAGTGAGTGAACTTTTGGCAAAGATTACTGTTGTCGGTAAAACTTCGGTGAATAAAGTATATGACCCAGCAGCAGGCTCCGGCTCATTGCTGCTAAAGTTTGCGAAAGTCTTGGGCAAGGATAATGTAAGGCAAGGCTTTTATGGGCAAGAGATTAACATTACAACCTACAATCTTTGCCGCATTAATATGTTCCTGCATGATATTAATTATGAAAAATTTAACATTGCTCATGGTGATACGCTGAAGGATCCGAAGCACTGGGATGATGAGCCGTTTGATGCGATTGTCTCGAATCCGCCATATAGCATCAAATGGGACGGCGACAGCAACCCGACACTCATCAACGATCCTCGCTTCAGCCCGGCTGGAGTATTGGCGCCGCGCAGTAAGGCTGATTTAGCATTCACGATGCATATGTTGAGCTGGCTCAGCGAGAGTGGCACGGCAGCGATTGTTGAATTTCCTGGTGCACTATATCGCGGCGGGGCTGAGGCAAAAATCCGCAAATACCTGGTAGATAGTAATTATGTTGATGCCGTTATCCAATTACCGCCAGATTTGTTCTTTGGTACAACAATTAGCACTTGTATCCTTGTTTTGAAAAAGAGCCGGGCGATGAATGACGTATTGTTTATCGACGCTAGCGCTGAGTTTGTACGAAAAGGCAATAAGAATAAGTTGAGTGATGAAAATCGACAGAAAATCTTAGATAGCTTTACTAACCGGCAAAATATTGATTACTTTGCGAAAGTTGCTACCTATGAAGATGTCGTCGCTAATGACTATAATCTATCGGTTAGCTCTTATGTTGAGGCGGAAGATATGCAAGAAGTGATCGATATCACTGAGCTCAATGCTGACATTGCAAAGATCGTAGCTCGCCAGTCGGAATTACGGACGGAAATTGATGCTATAGTTGCGGATCTCGAGAGGGATAATGATGATGCAAGATAACGGCAATATCGTTGTCTATGTTGATAATAGTGGCAAGCCGCAAGTCGATGTTCGGTTTCAGGATGAGACGGTTTGGCTGACACAAGCTCAGCTGGTTGAATTATATCAGTCGAGTAAAGCTAACGTTAGCGAGCATATAAAAAATATCTTTGACGAGGGTGAACTTGATCTTGCGGCAACTGTTCGGAAATTCCGAACAGTTCGAACTGAGGGTGATCGTCAGGTGGAGCGTGAATTAGAATACTATAATCTCGACATGATTATTTCGCTCGGCTATCGCATCAAGTCGAATATCGCCACCAAGTTTTGCATCTGGGCGACTGATCGTTTGCGGGAGTATATCACCAAAGGTTTTGCTATTAACGGTGAGCGTCTTAAAAATCTTGGCGGCGGCAATAATTTAAAGGGTAAACAGACAACCCAATCAGAAGTTATAGTGGTAAAGAAAGATTTCAGCCAAAAAAGAGTTAAAAATACTTCAGAGTGCTATTTAAGAGAGTTGAAAGTTTTCAGAAAAATCTAAAGGAAGAATTGACATGAAAAGTATTCAAATAGAAATAAAAAATGGTTACGGTATTGTTGATTTTAAGCATAAATTTGAATATAAAGATGGTACAACTGGAGGTTGTTGTAACTTTTATGGTCTATATGCTCAAAATGGCACCATGAAATCATCATTCGCGAAGGCACTCTTTAATTATAGTCAAGGAACAGCGGTATCGGATGAGATTTATCAGATACCTGGTAGCTGTGTTGTATCTGGAATAGAGCCAGAAGACATACTTTCATACCCTAGTTATGATGGGCGAGTCTACCTATCTGAAAATGCTACGCATCTTGTTGCCAATCATGAGGCTAAGAAGGTTTATGCTGAGGCATCGAAAGATGTCATTGAAGCATTTAATAAGCTAAAATCCAAAATATCAGAGGTAACAAAAAAGAAAGATGATGATAGCGGATCTGTGATTGAAGACTATTACTATAGATTTGTCAGTAAAGAACAGATGAAGAGTGTTACGTTGCCTGCGGTCACTACACTAGTAAGGGCGAATCTTCCTGAAATTAAGCAAGGTAAAGCACAGTTTTGCGATATTTCTTTGGATGTGTTTAATAGCTCTAATTTTAAGAAATTTATAACTAACAAAAAGTATTCTGGACTTTTTGGTAGCTTAGTAAAGGCTTATGATGAAATGCGTGCATCCCCTACGTATTACAGAGAAGGGTTTGACTCAAGTAGTGCCCATACGCTGATAAAAGCACTTGAGAAATCAAAGTACTTTAACGCAAAACATGAAGTTGTGCTCAAAGATGGCGAAGACAAAAGAACAAAGAATATAAACAATAAAGAAGAGTTAGAGAATTATCTCAAAACAGACTTTGACCGAATTATCGAATTATACCCTAATCTTAAAGCTGCACTTAACCAACTTATAGCAGATTTTTCAGTTGGCACAAATGGCGAAGTCCGACGAATTATTGAGGATAAATCACGCAGAGATATATTGCTATTTATGGGCGACGAGGATCGATTTTACAAAAATATGTGGTTTGGCTATCTAAGTGGGTGTATTGAAGAGATCGAGAGTCTGCTGAAAGTTCATGATGGGTCGAAATCAAAGATTGAAGAGGCCTTGAAAAAAGCAGATAATGCCGATACAGAGTGGCAAGATGTTATTGATATTTTTAATGATCGGTTTAGTTCACTACCGTATAGGATAGATATTGCGAATAAGAAGGATGCGATAGTAGAGGACTTGGTGCCGCCAATTTTTGAATTTAAATTTAGAAATCTGCGCAATCGTAATATGCCATACAGGGAGCGCCCAGATAACTCAGGTCAATTAAGTATGCTTGGTAGGGTTTTAAGTAATGGCGAGCGTAAGGCGCTTTATCTGTTAAATATAATTTTTGATGTAAAAAAGAAGCTTCAGGACGGTGCAGATACCCTGCTAGTTCTGGATGACGTTGTGGAATCTTTTGACTACAGAAATAAGTACGCGTTTTTTGAATATTTACAGGAATTGGCATCGCAAAATAGCCAACTGTATATTATATCATTAACTCATAATTTTGATTTCTTCAGGCTTGTATATGAAAAGCTATATCCAAAAAACAAGGAGCAGTTTAGGTTGGTTGTCTCAGATGAGAATAATAACCTTAGCGCTGAAGAAATGTTTGATCCTCGTGTATTTGGAAATTATAAAAAAGATGCCGCTACAGACAAGTCTGCCTGGGTGACGATGATACCGTTTGCCAGAAACATTGTAGAATTTCAGTACGGCAAAAACCATGATGACTATAAAGAACTAACCAGAGCTTTACACACCTTAGATGATGAGATTACCACAGGACAAATCCAGCAGCATTTGCAGTCTATAGTTTCAGTCACCGATACACCATTTGATGAATCTCTAAATATTCATGAGGCTATTATTAGGTACGCTAAAGAAGTTGCAACTAATGCATATGATGGTTTTAGTCTTAAGGATAATCTGGTACTAGCTATAGGCACCCGATTGTGTATCGAGAGATATATTATCAACAAAATTTCAGAAGAAGATTACAGGAATGCTGTAAGCAAAGAGCGTGATCTAACTCGTAAGCTACTGGTACTTTATAGCAATAACTGCTCAGATTTAAATAAGCAAACCCTCTCAAAAATGTTTAATAAAGCTGCAGCTATTGTTGATGGTACTATACATATTAACTCATTTATGTACGAACCTTTGGTTGATGTCGGCACGTGGGAGATGAAAAAGATGTTTAATGAAATATATCACGAAACTAATCCCCTAGGAGAGTTATGAGCAAAATTGATGATTTGATTAAAGAGTTGTGTCCAGAGGGAGTGAGGTTTGTCTGTCTTGATGAAGTTGCTAACTTACGGCGAGGATCAGCGATAACGAAGAAAAATATAATCCCTGGGGATGTGCCCGTTATTGCTGGAGGTCAAAAGCCAGCATACTTTCATGGCGAGAGTAACAGAAGTGCTAATATTGTTGTGGTTGCTGGCTCTGGAGCTTATGCAGGTTTTGTTAGTTTTTGGTCTGTGCCAGTCTTTGTTTCTGATGCATTTAGTATTGAACCTCTTGACGGTGAAGTGATTTCAAAATATATATTTTATATTCTAAAAAATAGACAAACTGAGCTTCATAATCTAAAAAGGGGTAGTGGTGTGCCGCATGTATACAGCAGAGATGTTGCAAAATGGAAGATCCCTGTTCCACCTCTTGAGGTTCAAAAAGAGATTGTGCGTGTGCTAGACTCGTTTACAGAGCTAGAAGCAGAGCTAGAAGCAGAGCTAGAAGCGAGAAAGAAGCAGTATGAATACTATCGCAATACACTTTTGACGTTTAACAAGGGAGAGAGAGTAGAATATGTCCAGATTGGAGATGTTTGCAATATGAAGCGCGGTAAGCGTGTTATTAAATCTCAGCTTAACGATGCTGGTATATATCCAGTTTATCAGAATAGCTTACTTCCTCTCGGTTTTTTCAATGAGTACAACTGCCGTGCGGGGTCTGTGTTTATGATTTCTGCTGGTGCCGCAGGGAAGATTGGATTTAGTGATGTAGATTTTTGGGCTGCCGATGACTGCTGGATTTTTGACTGCCATGAGAATTTATCGGAGAGATTTCTATATTATGCTTTAAAAAACCAACAAAACACCATTGACTCTGGCGTAAGGAGATCTAGTATACCCCGCTTGTCACGTATCTTTATTGAGAATATTAAAATCCCCGTCCCGCCTCTCGAAAAACAGAAGCAAATCGTCTCAATTCTTGATAAATTCGAAAAACTTACCAATGACCTTTCCATTGGTTTGCCAGCCGAGATTGAAGCTCGCCGCAAGCAATACGAGTATTACCGCAATAAATTATTAACATTCAAAGAGTTGGAGCGTTCAAAATGAAATATGATGTAATTGCTGAAAATAGCGACAGCACTGTCGTCAGCGACTATGTCTCGCCATACCAGCGGGCGACGAGTTATCAGAGCGAGGCACAATTAGAGCAAGAGTTAATCAAGCAATTGCAAGCGCAGGCGTATGAATATTTGCCAATCAAGAGCGAGAGTGATTTGATACAGAATCTGCGCACACAGCTAGATAAGCTGAACGATTACACATTTACCGATGCTGAGTGGCAGCGGTTCTTCGCAGAGCGGATCGCTAATGGCAATGAAGATATCGCTGACAAGACCTTCAAGATCCAGGAAGACAGTACGCAATTATTGCAACGCGATAACGGCGAGGTGATTAATATTCGCCTGTTGGATAAAACGAATATCCACAAGAATTGTCTGCAGGTCATCAATCAATACGAGGTGTCGGGCGCACGGGATAACCGCTATGATGTGACGCTGTTAGTGAATGGCTTGCCGCTGGTGCATATTGAGCTAAAAAGGCGCGGCGTGCCCTTGCAAGAAGCCTTCAATCAGATCAATCGCTATCAGCGGGACAGTTTTTGGGCGGGCAGTGGGCTGTTTGAATATGTTCAGCTGTTTGTGATTAGTAACGGCACTCATACAAAGTACTACAGTAATACGACGCGCTGGCAGCATATTAATGAGGCGGGTAAATCAGATTTGCATCGCAGTAAAAAGACCAGCAATAGCTTTGAATTTACCAGCTGGTGGGCGGATGCTCATAATCGCCCAATCACCGATTTGATAGATTTTACGGCGACCTTTTTATCCAAGCATACGCTACTGAACGTGCTGACGAAGTACTGCGTGTTTACCAGTGATAAATTATTGCTGGTGATGCGTCCGTACCAGATCGTGGCGACTGAGCGTATTCTGAATCGCATCCAGATCGCCACAAATTACAAAAAGTTAGGCACAGTTGAGGCTGGCGGTTATGTTTGGCATACCACAGGTAGCGGTAAGACATTGACTAGTTTCAAGACGGCTCAGCTGGCGAGTAAGCTGGACTATATTGATAAGGTGCTTTTCGTGGTTGACCGTAAAGACCTCGACTATCAGACGATGAAAGAGTATGACAAGTTCCAGGAGGGTGCCGCGAATAGCAATACTAGTACACGGGTTCTGACGAGGCAATTGGGCGACTCAAAGTCCAAAATTATCATCACTACGATTCAGAAGCTTGCGACATTCATCAAGCGCAATCAGGGGCATAAGGTTTTAGATGATCACATGGTTATCATCTTTGATGAGTGCCACCGTTCGCAATTTGGCGATATGCATCATGCTATCACCAAGAGTTTTCGTAATTATCATCTGTTTGGTTTTACCGGTACGCCGATATTTGCTGACAATGCATCCAGTGGCGGGCGAGTTGATTTGCGGACAACCGAGCAGGCGTTTGGCGATAAACTGCATACCTACACCATAGTTGACGCGATTACTGATAAGAATGTGTTGCCGTTTCGGATTGACTATATTCGTACGATTCGCGAGGCAGACGAGGTCGATGATCAACAGAAGGTGCGAGATATTGATCGCGAGCGGGCATTGAACGCTCCGGAGCGTATTAGCAATGTTGTGCGATATATTCGTGAGCATTTTGATCAAAAAACCATGCGCAACGCCAAATCGTACGCATTTACGCGGCTGATGAATGTGCATGAAGTCGCGTCGGCGCGAAATAGAGCGGCAGTTGAAGAGGCGAAAGATAAAATTCGGCTGAGCGGATTTAATTCAATTTTTGCGGTGAGCTCAATTGAGACAGCCAAACTTTATTACAATGAGTTTAAGCGCCAGCAAGCTAACCTTCCTGAGGCGAGGCGGCTAAAAATAGCTACAATTTATAGCTACGGAGCCAATGATCCTGATCTGGAAATGGACGGCATGGATGATGAGAATTCGGAAAATACCGACGGACTAGACGTCTCATCGCGTGATTTTCTGGAGGGCGTAATTCGTGATTATAATGCAACATTTGGCACGAACTATGATACCAGCGCTGAGCGATTCCAGAATTACTACAAAGACGTCAGTCTGCGGATGAAGAATCGAGAGATTGATTTGTTGATCGTGGTGAATATGTTTTTGACGGGTTTTGACGCCACGACATTGAATACGCTGTGGGTTGATAAAAACTTGCGGATGCACGGGCTAATTCAAGCTTATTCGCGGACGAATCGTATCCTTAATTCAATTAAAACCTATGGAAATATTGTAACATTTCGTAATTTGGAGAAGGCGACTAATGAAGCCTTGGCACTCTTTGGCGACCAAGACGCGAAGGGTGTTGTGTTACTGCGTCCTTTCAGGGATTATTATGAGGGCTATGAAGACTCTGGAAAGAAAGTACCGGGCTATGTTGATTTGATCACGGAGCTAAAAGATAAATTTCCAGTGGGCGAGATGATTACTAGTGAGCAAGAACAAAAGGAATTTGTGAAGCTGTATGGCGCAATTCTGAGGGTAAAAAATATTCTGTCTAGTTTTGATGAATTCATCGGGCAAGAGATTTTGAGCCAGCGAGATGTGCAAGATTATCACAGTATGTACATTGACCTCTACAATGAGCTGCGACCAAAATCTGATGATAGTAAGGAGAATATCAATGACGATTTGGTATTTGAGATGGAACTCATCAAGCAGGTTGAAATAAACATTGATTACATCCTGGAATTGATTCGGCAATATCATGATAGCCATTTGAATAATAAAGAGATTTTGGTTGATATTGATAAAGCGGTTAACTCATCCATTGAGTTGCGTAATAAAAAGGATTTGATTGAGCAGTTTATTGCTTCGCTCACGGTTGATAGCTCAGTTGATGGTGACTGGCAGGAGTTTGTGAAGTCAAGGAAAATCAAAGAGCTAGACCAGATCATTGATGATGAGAAATTAGATAAAAAAGCGACGTATAAGTTTGTTGAAAATGCTTTTCGCGACGGATATATACAATCAACTGGCACAGGACTGTCAGGGATACTGCCGCCAATAACGCGATTTTCACCTGACGGGGAGCGCAGTAAAAAACGCGAAACAGTGCTGGAAAAATTGAGAGATTTCTTTGATCGATTCTTTGATGTTTCGAATGAAAGCTTATAGAGTGCGGAAAGTAGATGGCTCGGCTCCATGAAAATCCCCGCCACAATCAAACCCAACTTCCGCCACCGCGAAGAAGTCGTGGTGGGTAGCGACGGCACGTATATCATCTACACCAAGGCGCCGGCGATTGAGGGTCGGGCGAACGCGGCGGCCATTAAGCTGCTAGCTCAGCATTTTGGTGTGAGCAAAAGCCAGATTCGACTGCTGCACGGGGCGACATCGAAGCATAAGGTGTTTAATATCGATAGTGTAGTTCTATAAAACACATATTTGGCCTGACATAGAGTGCTCAACAAAAATAACAATAATATAACTGTTATAAACAGTACATCGCCAAGAATTCTAGTGCGCATAATGTATACAAGAAAAGTGAGACGTTATAAAATGCTGGAACGCAAATTACCGAATACCTACGCCTTCCTTCTGCAAGAGCTTGCCTCGTCTTATCTTATTAGATAAAGCGATGACACCACCATAATTAATCCGGTAGGTTTTCATTACAGTGCATTAATCTGCTTTTGCAATGCCGACGTGCACAAGCGTAGGAAAGAAGAGTAAGACACTCAAAAAATCTTAATATTCAGGTGTATATTCCTACGGATAATTCACACCGGGCACAGTCTTGCCCAGTAGCGCTTGCACGGTGACGAAGCGATAGCCTTGCTGCTTGAGCGTGCTGAGGATGCAGGGCACGGCATTCACAGAGGTAGGGTGGATGTCGTGCATGAGGATGATAGCGCCTGGCCGCGCACCAGCAACAGCGCGATTGCAGACGATGGTGCTATTGCGATCGGCCCAGTCGCGCGTATCGACTGACCACAAGATGGAGGCCATACCACGCTGACGTAGCTGCTCGAGGACGACGCTATTCACTGCGCCATATGGTGGGCGCATGATGGTGGGCGCGGTGCCTGTTGCTTGAGTAATAGCATTGTTGGTTCGGTCGATCTCGCTGCCGATTGCTTCGGCACTATACTGCGGCAGCACCGGATGGCTCCACGAGTGATTACCGAGCTGGTGACCACTAGTATGGATGCGGCGCGCGACGTCGGCACGAGCTGCAACTTTGCTGCCGATCATGAAGAATGTGCCTTTTGCGCCGTATTGGTCTAGGGTATCAAGCAGCTCGTTGGTGTATGGTCCAGGCCCGTCGTCGAAGGTGAGGGCGATGCAGGCTTGAGCGCAGGACGCAGAGGGCGCTGGTGCGGCTGGTGCAGGGGTAGCAATTGGCTTGGGTTGCGGCTTGGGCAGGTCAGGAATGGTCGCAACCTGCCGCGCCTGGGTGGTTTGCAATGCAGTGAGGATGCTGGTGAAGGGGAGAGAGATCGTCATTGTGCCATACGATGACGGCACGAGCGCAGCTTGGCTAAAGGGCCAGGCAAGTGTATTGTCATTGGTGATAATGAAGTTGGTGAGTGCGTCCTCTGTGACCATTTCGCCAAGATCGACGGCTGGCTGCTGGCGCTCGGCAATTGTTGCCGCAACGGAGCGCTGCGCAGCATCAATGACGGTGCGGAGATATGCGGTGTTGCCACCAACGAGGTCGCGCAGGGTGATAGCTGTGCCGGTCTGCTTGTTGAATGTCCAAAATCGGGTGAAGCTGGCGGGGTGGGCGCCGTGTGTGTCTTGGTTGGCTTGGACTACAACAGATAGCGCAGCATTGGTGTTGTGAGTAATTTGGTAGCTGATTGCCTCGGTCATTGGTCGATGGAAGGTGCGGCCGGCCGCGACGCTTTGGCGAAACTCATGATCGAGCTGGTCGATGGCGCTCGCGATAGTAGTGTCGATCGTGTTATTGCCTGTCAGTGGATATTCAAGCGAAACCTTTTCTTTAGTAGAAGTGCGGCTGACCAGCTTCGAGCGGATACCTTGGTAGTGCGAATCGACGAAGGAGTATTTCTCGTCTGTTTTGTCGGTTGCGCGTGCGGCTGGTGGGGAAGGCTGCGGTGCAGCAGGGCGCACCACGTGAACGATAATAAGGGTGACAACGAGGCCACATAATGCACAGGCAAGTAGTGCAAGCAAGATAACCATGCGCCGCCGCGCTTGCGTGCAGCGCTGTTGGTGTCGCTGCAAACGCGATGCTGGTGAGGGAGATTCATGCTCCATAACGCTAGTATAGCAAAATAATGAGCATAAGCGCCATAGATATGATGATTATGCTCACATCTATTGCACCAGCGCAGCCTATGGTATAATTTAGGCAGAATATGGGACCACAACAGCCGCGATTCAATAGTTTTCCTGAGCAGCCTCGGGTAAACAACCAGAATATCTACCGTTCGCCAGCGCCTCAGGCGCACGAGCGGCTTCCTGCGCTCATGCCCGAGCGTCGGAGCGAGCAACAGCCCGCTGACACGCATGAAATGATGCCGATGGTCTCGCAGAGCCTCACACTGCCAGCTCTGCCTACCACAGTTATTGCTGCGCCACAGCCCGACCCGGATACAACTGTCACGGCTGCTCCTGCAACTGCTGCAGACGAAGATCTGATCGAGAAAGATTGGGTTATTAAGCTCAAGCAGATCATTAAGGACACTCAAGACGACCCCTACCAGCGCGAGCAGCAGGTCAGTGCTCTGCAGCGCGACTATATCTACAAACGCTATGGGCGCAAAATTGGCGCAACGGAGAACTAGATGAATACCGTCACCACATTCATTATTGTTTTTGGCTCGGCTGGCCTTATTCTTATCATCTTGTTTGTTGCTTTCATCGTCTATCGCAATAGCATGCGCGAGGCCAAGAATTACGAGCGAGGTCTCAAGATGGTGCCGATTCTTATCCATTTGCCGCCCGCTAGCGACGATATCGACGGCGGTGGGCGGGACAAGCGTGACCTCACAGAGGAAGTGCTGTCGCAGGCCCAAGTAATGTACAACATCATTGCGAGTACTAGCACTAAGGGTTTTATGAGCCGGATTTATGGGCAGCGTCATGTGTCGTTTGAGATTGTGGCGCGTGAGGGGCTGGTGTATTACTATGCAGTGGTGCCAACAGTGCTGACGGACACAGTGCGCCAGGCAATTGCTGCAGCTTACCCCTCGGCACGGCTCGAGGAGGTGTCGGAGCACTCAGTGTTTAGTAAGGTGGGCAAGGCGAGTGGAACGATTGGTGGTGAGTTTACCCTGCGCAAAGAATTTATTTATCCGATTTCCACCTATATGGAGTCTAAGCGCGATGCGTCGCGGGCGCTGCTTAATGCAGTGTCTTCGGCTGGGCGCGAGGATGGGGTGGGGATTCAATTTTTGATCCGCCCAGCGTATGAGAAATGGACAAAGCGCTCTATCTCGGCTGCTGAGCAGATCGTCAAGAACAAGGGTGAGAAAAAGAGTAGTGGTGGCAGTGGCCTCTCGGCGCGCGATGTCATGCAGGCGCTGTGGAAGCCACCTGAGGCAAGTGACAAGAAGGAGTTCCAAGCCGAGAAGCCGCTCAGTGCGGTGGAGCAGGCTAAGGTCGATGCTATCCAAGAGAAGATTCGCTACCCCGGCTATGAGGTAATGATCCGTGTGGTGGTGTCGTCCAATACGGCAGCACGCTCGCAGGTGCTGCTCAAGAATATTGTGGCGGCGTTTGCACTGTTTGATTCGCCGAGCTTTAATGGCTTTAAGTTTAATCTTACTAAGAATGTCGATGAGCTCGCGACAGCCTTCATCTTCCGATTCTTCCCGCAGGCAAATAGTCGCGATATTCTCAACTCGGTGGAGCTTGCAACCCTCTTCCATTTGCCAGACCAAAATAGCATTCCTACCTCGCAAGTCAAGCGCCAGATGAGTAAGCAAGTCGACGGTCCAACAGAGGTGATGGAGACGGGGCTGTTGCTCGGCTACAATGAGTTCCGCGGCGTGCGCAAGCCGATTCGCCTGGCAGACAAAGACCGTCGGCGTCACATCCATATCATTGGTCAGACGGGTGTGGGTAAGTCGGTCTTGCAAGAGAACTTGGCCTACCAAGATATGCTGGCGGGGCGGGGTTTTGCCTTGGTTGATCCACACGGTGACCTGGCTGAGGCGTTGCTTGCTAAAGTACCACGCGATCGGGTGGAGGATATTGTCTACTTCGACCCAGGTGATATGAGCAACCCAATTGGCCTCAATATGTTTGAGTTCGACCACCCCGACCAGAAGGACTTCTTAGTGCAGGAGGCGATTAACATGCTCTATGGCTTGTACGACCCAGGCCACACCGGTATCGTTGGGCCACGTCTAGAGCACATCTTCCGTAACTGTGCGTTGCTGCTGATGGCTGATCCTGCAGGCGGGACGTTTGTTGATGTACCAAAACTGCTGGTGGATGAGCAATTCCGCAATGCCAAGCTCAAATACGTGACGGACCGGCAGGTGCTCGACTTTTGGACAAAAGAGTTTCCGGCCTCGCAGCGCTCTAATGAAGCTGGTGACTTGATTAGCTGGGTGATCTCTAAGTTTGGTCCATTTATTAGCAACGATGCGATGCGCAACATCATTGGCCAGACTAAGAGTGGCTTCAACTTCCCCGAGATTATGAATAATAACAAGATCTTGCTTGTTAACCTCTCCAAAGGTAAGATGGGTGATCTCAACTCGAAGCTGCTTGGTATTATCTTCGTCATGAAGTTCCAGGCGGCTGCGATGGCTCGGGCCAATATCCCCGAGCACGAGCGCAAGGACTTTACGCTCTACGTTGACGAGTTTCAGAACTTCGCCACCGATAGCTTCGAGACAATCCTCAGTGAGGCGCGTAAGTATCGCTTAAGTTTGGTCTTGGCCAACCAGTTTATGACGCAGCTCAAGGAAGAACTGCGCGAGGCGATCCTTGGTAACGTTGGTACAACCATTACCGGCCGAATTGGTACGACTGATGCAGAGATCATGGTCAAGCGCTACACGCCTGTCTTTACTGCTGAGGACTTGACCAAACTGCCAAACTTCGAGTCCGTCTGTGTGGCGCAGATTAATGGCACACCATCGGCACCATTTAGCATGGCGTGGATTCCGCCAATGGGCGAGCCAAACCAGCAATTGAGCGGTGCTCTCAAGAAACTCTCGGCCGCGAAGTATGGTCGGCCGCGCGACCAAGTTGAGCGCGATATAGCTGCCCGCATTAGTGTGCAGCAGCCCAGCCAGCCAGCAGCCGGAGCAGGGCGACCAGGGGGCGCGTCAAGTGCTGGTGGTGGGTCGTCCTTCCTCGATGAATGGCTTGCCAAGCGTAAGCAGATGAATGCAAAGAAACCGCAATCGGCGGCAGCACCATCAAGCGCACAAACATCTCGGCCCGGTAGCCCGGCTGCTCAACCAGCTCGGCCACAAACCGTGCCAGCTTCCTCAGCTCAACCATTGCGTGCTCAGCCAGCCGTGCCATCGGCTTCTTCGCTCTCCCAAGCACCACGGCCACAGCCAGCTAGCGCTCCCCGCACTATGCCAAATCCAAGCACGTCATCTCCATCGTCGGCTGCTCAGCCTACTCCACCACCATCGCCAGCGGTGCAGGATGCGCTGGATAGAGCACGTCATGCTGCGCGGCCCAATATTCTTGGTGGTCAGCCGGCCGAGGCACGTGCTCAGTCTACTCCACCAGTCGCACCGTCACCCGCTCCCGAGCCAGCTATGCCATCGCCAGAAGAGCTAGAGCGCGAAGCCCTGCGCCGCCAGGGTACTCTCAACACGCATGGCGACCTGAGCGGTGAGCCACAGGAAGTATCGATCAAGCTGCATTGATAAGCACTTAATACAGGTGATAGAGAACACAAGAGGCAAGCATAATATTTTGACGTTCGTTATTGTTCGTATTATACTAAGTCTATGAAAACCCATTATGTTTTACAAAAGTTGATCCAGGGGCGACGGTATGTCGGCAACGATTGGGAGCTGGATCCTGATAACACAACATGCCGAAACAAACTCACGTCTGCGACGACAACATTTGGTGCCGACGACACATGCCCCTGGTGTATTGAACTCGGAGTAGAACGGACACTTCCGCGTGAGGCAGGCGTGCCCACTCCTTACCCTATAGAAGGCGGTCGCTACGTCCTTACCGTTTGTTCGCCGTCGTTCGTTGATGATCCACGTGGCAAGTGGTACTTTGAAGACGATAATGAGGCAAAGCCTCTGATTATGAGTACGCTTGACTACGACGCCATCACTGAGTTTGTTGAAACAAAATTAAAGGAGTATACGTTCACGTCTACACCTGACGATCCGTATGGAGACGATGTTGGATTTCGTAACGTCACGAAGCACTGGCTTTATGATGTCGACTGGAACGATTACCACTAGTCGCCTTATTTTCGATTGCGTTAATGACTTGTTCGTCAAACACGAATTATCTGTTAATCAAGGAGGTGTTCACTATGCCATCCGCCTACTCTGAGGATGAGTATCTTGCAGCACTCTTATTAAGCACGAAGATATTCTTGTAGAAACAGGCAGAGGGCTGACACACAAACGTAATTTGCTAGTTAACAGAGTATTTGTAATTGACATTTTCATCTGTTAGTATGATAGTTATATACTGATAAGACAGAAGGAGCACGCTCATGAACAACTTTGACGGATCATCATTTACGATCGGCATCTATGCAGACAAAGACAACGCTGTTACGATGTCTAAGATTATTAATGCGTTGAGTACCGTTGATCTTCACTTTGCCAACAAGATCTTCACAGCCACGACGGCCAGCGAGATGCCACAGTTAATGAATTTTGATAAGCCAGTAGAACAAGTTAGTCACTATATCGATGAATCGCACAAGATCCTATACGGGCTCGCCTGCTGGCACCCTTATTTCGAAAATGTTGTTGTTGGATTGGATCAACATGCGAACGACAACAAGGGATATGCGATAAGACTGTCATTTGACTCTGATGTGCTGGGCATTCCAGTTGCGCTACGTGACGAGCAGGATAATGATGATGCGCTTCTATTTTGGAATACAGCAACCACGATTATGACTAACTTATCTTTCAAGCTCAATGCATGCTATGCAGCGATGGGAGAAGAGATCGTATTTCCGACACCCAAAGAGATTATTGGTGACCACTCCTCTTGGGAAAACTACAAACCTACCACTTGGTGGTTCTCCGAGAAACTTGTATCGGAACATGTTCTACCAGATGAAGACCCAAATTCTGATACATCACCAACACAGACACCTAAGAAAGCAGGAAGTGTTGTGGTCTCTTACTGGGATCCACTAACTGCCAATGCATCGTTTTATCAAGCCGAGATGGATATGATGTTGGCGCGGCTTGGCGAGAGGCTAAAGTCTTAGAGCTCCGAACATACTTTAGTAGTAAACCAGAAGAAATATGATTATCTTATACGAGGATCTATCCAACTTAAGGTATCAATATGTTATGTAATACGTTAATCAAATAATTTTAAATACGTTGTGGAGCACCTATGGCGATAAAAATAGATGGAGATATTAATCAATATATCAAGCTGGTCGGACGAAACGACAAGACCGTCGAGAAGGACGTTCAACATATTATTAGTATCTCAGGTGATACCCCTGTCATTGATGAAATCGATAAAGATTTAATTGGCTTTGACTCTACAGAATCCTACTGCTCATTGTATAACTCTGGAACAGAGTTTCACTGGAAAGATGGAGTACTTAGAGCAGTCACCTTGTACACTCAACAAGATTCAGAATACAAACCGTATGCCACTCCACTGTTTGCAGAATTTTCCAACACCGCAACACGAGAAGAAATTATTCGCCATCTTGGAACTCCTGACAATGAAGCAAAGAAGAATTCCACATGGGTCCGCTCAGCTTGGATCCAGTATAACGAAGAGGACGGCAACTGGGTGCACTTCGAATTTGATAGTGATATGCATTTGAAGATGGTGACAATCTGTGTGCCTGTAGGCTAGTCGACTCAACAGTGTTTTCCACCAAAAATAACCACATAGACGCTCAAGGCGCTCGTTAGCGACTCCGAGACAGTGGTATCGTTCACTCATGACACACGTAGCCACCGTCGTTCAAGTATTTCTCTATATTCTGAGTGATCTTCCTCTAAGAATAGTGAATTTTGATTCATAGGCACTATTCACATGTGGAGTGTAGATTATAAGTGATTGAATCATGTTGTTGATCGAGCAGTGATTTGTAGAGGCAAACTACACATTCCGCCGACCAAGCATCATCATGCGCACAAAGTCGAAGGCGAGGCCGCAGAGCCAGCCGAGGGCGAAAGCGGCAATGGATTCGGCACCGGAGAGTGGATAGCCGTTGAAGCGGGCGATGAGGTAGATGGCTAGAGTGAGTACGAAGGCGGCAATGGCACCAGAGAGCAGCGCGTTGGGCCGAGCAACGGTATTGCCAGTGACTTCGCTTGCTTTCTCGATGGCTGGGTTGTGGATGACTTTGCTAAAGGCACGGCTTGAGGGCGAGAGCTGGGACTGGACGGCTGCCATGGTTTTATCGAAGCGTTCTTGCTGGGCAGCTGGGCTGGTTTGGCGTTGGCGCTCGGCGCGCTGTTGTTCGCGGGTTTCGTGCTGGCGGCGCTCAGCTTCGGCAGTGGCTCGTTCTTGCTCGGCAGCTTGCTCGTAGACTTGCTCGGCTTCGTGGCGAGCAGCCCGAAGGGTTTCGCGGCGCTGACGCGTTTCGCCCTGGAGGCTGGGGTGTTCAAGCTGGCGGTGTTCGCCAGATTGGCGTAGGGCAGTCAGCTGTTCGGCGCGTGATTGCTCGATGGTTTGCTCGGTGCGGTGCTCAGGTTGGCGTTTGGTGGTAAATCGTTCTGCCATTGGTTTCTCCTTGGTTAGATTGTTCCGGCGTTAAAGTTGCGGCGCACGAGGCGGATCTCGGTGCTGAGTTGGCGTGAGCGAGCGTAGAAGAAGACTACTACCGCAAGGACGATGCCAGCAAAGATGATATTCTCGCTGCTACCAGTGTGGGGCAGCTCGGTTACGACTTGCTCGACGACGCGCTTCTCGGCGGGGCAATCTACCTTAGTGCTGAGTGTGTTGCCAAAGGTGTTATCGATGCGACAATCGTAGGAGGTTGCGTTACTGGTACCAGTGCCCATTGAAGGAATCTGGTCTTTGAGCTGGACGGTAAATTGCCGCTCTTGGCTCTCACCTGGTTTGATCTCTACGGCTGGCCAACTGAGGATGGTTGCATCGGTGCTGGCGCTTTGGTTGGTGTCTTTGCCAAGAGTAGCACCACCAGCGTCGACGACTGTAGCGTATTGAAGGACGTCGCTGAGGTTATCGCTAAAGGTGAATTTCTCGGCATTGAGACCTTTGTTGGTGACGCTAAGCTTGTAGGTAATGCGGTCGTGAGCTTTGGCAGTGACGGTGGTTGTCTCAGCACTGTTTTGGGTGAGGTTGTGGCCACTCTTGGTCTGGACGAATTTGGCAGTACAGGTCTTGTCCTCTAACCAGAGGGTGTTGTTGCCTGGGCAGGGTTGGCAGCGAGCATCATCTTTGAGCAGGGTAGGATTGACCGGGCAACGGGCGGGTGCAGCGATGACGAAGGTCTTGGCACAGGCTTCACTGGTACGATCGCCCAGAGAGGTTTTGACAGTAAGGACGACGCGGTACGAACCGGGCGTTTTCTCGCTATAGCTGACGGTAGGCGTACTACTCTCGAGTGTTTTGACGAGCTTGCCGTCGCGGTAGACCTGGAAGACATAGCCGGTGATAGTAGCGCCATGCTGGGCAGATGCTGCAGCAGTGAATTGGTAGGTGGTATCGTTCTTGTTGATAACAAGGCCGCTACAGCTTGCTACTGGCGTTGGCTTGATGACAGATGGCGGCGTGCTGCAGTTTGGATAGGTACCGACCTGGCCGGGTGGGCAAACAGGTGCGGGTGGCACTGTCTGGGTGATGAGGTTACCACAGTTGAGCATAATGGCGAACCAGCCAAACTTCGCTGAGTGGCCAACGAATGCTCGGTAGGTGAAATTCCCCCACAGGTGGTGTGGCCGGTAGTAGAAGTTGCGCATTCCACCTTGCGCTGCCTTCACAGAATACACGCCTTCGCCCTGAGCAGCACTAAAGTGCGGTGTCATTCCCCACGAGTAGGTGCTCTCGGTGCTTCGCCGGGTTTCGAGGCGAGTTGTCGCCTGCTGCAGCTCGGCACGGGTAATGCCGATGGTGCTGTAGAGGTCGCGGATGTTGTTAGTGTTGGCGTCGTAGTGTGCCATGAGCTGCGAGCCATTGCTAATTCCACCGTAGATCATATCGCTTGGGTCGGCAGCGTTAGCCGATTCTGGTGGCGCAAGCAGCGTGAACGATTGCACGACGAGTGCGAGCGCAGTAAAGATCAGCCCCAAGCGGCGCGTCGCTTCCTCTTTGCGTAGGCGCTTCGCATAGAAACCCAGTTGGCCGACGATCGCCGGGCTGAGCGATAAGTTTGATACGAGTTTCCGAAACATGATGTACCCCCATAGACCATCGATGTTAGCTAAATGTTCTATGTATATTCTAGCAATGTGTTGCACGAAATGCAATTGTTTATTGGTTGTGCTTACTAGTACATGATGTAGAAGCTGCGGCGCAGCTTGTCTTATTTGACAATAAGCTCCAACCTAGAGAATAATATGGAATATGGCTCGCTCTATTCGCTCACACCATCCCGATGACTTCGCGCTCGATATTGCGCATGATGAGCTCGATCTCTTTCGCTGGTTTCTCTTGGTGTATCTGCTGGGCAAGCCGATTCAATCACCGGTGGCGGTGCAGACTTGGCGTTTCTTGGTGGAGCACCAGCTTGATACGCCGTGGGCGCTGCTTGCGGTGGAGCGCAGACGCCTCGTGCGACTACTGGATGAAGGCAAATACACGCGCTACGATGAGAAAACAGCGACGGCGCTGCGGCTATGCGCACAGCAGCTGATTGACTGGTATGATGGCTCGCTGATGCTGCTCATCGACAGTAGCTCGGACGAAGCTGAGTGCGCCAAACGTCTGCAAAAATTCTATGGCGTCGGGCCAAAGACGGCGGAGATTTTCCTGCGCGGCGTGGCTGAGCTATTTGCTCAGCGTGTGGAATAAGCGGTTGTCGGATAATAAAAAATAAAGGAGTAATAAATGCTCGATACATTTCGGAAAATAGGACAGAGCGGAGCGCAGTGGAGTCGGCGGCACTGGCGAGGGTTGATAGTAATTGTAGTGATTATCATAGGACTGTGGCTTAATAACACGAGTCTCTTTATGCCAAGGCAGCACCCACGGATACTCGCTCACCGAGGCCTGGCGCAGACATTTGACTATAGCAAGGTTGGTAATGACACTAACACTGCAGCTATGATAGATAAACCCGAGCACCCCTATCTTGAGAATACAATCCCGTCAATGCGCGCTGCCTTTGATCATGGTGCGGATGTGGTAGAACTTGACCTCAAGCTCACGAAAGATCAGCAATTAGCGGTCTTCCATGATGCAACGTTGGAATACCGCACAGAGGCCAAGGGTGAAATTGGTGATTACACGATGGCTGAGCTCAAGCAGCTCGACATTGGTTATGGCTACACGGCGGATGGTGGCAAAACCTTTCCATTCCGCGGCAAAGGGGTTGGCTTGATGCCTACGCTTGATGAGGTGCTGACGGCCTTTCCGCACAAAGATCTTCTTTTGCATGTTAAGGATGGCAACCACCAGACATACGAAGTGTTGTGGGGAAAGCTCCGAGCAATGACCCCTGAACGCTTCAATCAGATGACGGTCTACGGCAACGATGATGGCATTGCCTGGCTGCGCCAACAAAGCGCGACGCTGCGTCTCTGTTCCAAGACAATGATGAAGGCCGGATTGCTGCGTTACTTGGCGGTTGGCTGGACGGGTTATGTGCCGCACGAGCTGCACAATATGGAGCTGCACATTCCGCGGCGCTATGCACCACTACTATGGGGCTGGCCAGGTAAGTTTGTTGACCGGATGGCGGCGGTAAACACGCGAGTAATGTTGGTCGAAGGCGATGGACGGTGGTCAGCTGGGTTTGATACGGCGGAGAGTGTGGCGCAGATACCGCCACAGTTTGGCGGGTATGTCTGGACGAACCGGATTGACCGGGTGCAGCCAGTGCTCGCGCGGCGGCGCTGAGTTTTATACACTTGAGTGAAATGAGCTAGGATAGGTGACAGACGCGCGCGTCTTGTTCTTGAGTAGTATACGAAACGAATCATTATTGTAATTCATTTACATTAGGTGTAATCTATGCGATAATGTTGACGAAGGAGAAGCATAATGCACACACAATTCGATGCACTGATTATTGGTTTTGGTAAGGCAGGCAAAACGCTGGCGGTAGCGCTCGCTGGGGCGGGTCAGCGGGTAGCGCTGGTGGAGCAATCGCCGCAGATGTATGGCGGGACGTGTATTAATATTGCGTGCATTCCGACTAAAACGCTGGTGAGTGCAGCGGCAGCTGGCCGGTCGATCGACGAAGCGTTTGCGCGCAAAACAGCAGTCGTAACCAAGCTTAATAGCAAGAACTACCATATGCTCGCGGATAACCCAGGTGTTATGGTTATTGATGGCGTTGCGTCGTTTGTTGACGCGCACACGGTGAGCGTCCAGGCGGGTGAGCAGCGCATTGAGCTGCAGGCAGAACGGTTGTTTATTAATACCGGTGCAGTGCCGGTGATGCCAGCGATTGCTGGCCTTAAGCAATCGGCTCACGTCTATACTAGTACGGAGGTGCTCAACCAGCAGCTCAAACCACGGCGGCTGGCGGTGATTGGCGCTGGGCCGATTGGCCTAGAGTTTGCCTCGACTTATGCAGCTCTTGGCGTGGAGGTCACGCTCTACCATCGCCGAGCGCAGTTGCTTCCGCACGAAGAGCCATCTGTTGCCCAGGCAGTTGCTCAGGCTCTGGAAGAGCAGGGTATAACACTCGTGCTTGCATCAGACATACAACAGGTGCGCGATACAGACCACGGCGTTGCTGTGATACGTGGCGGTGATGAACAAGTATATGATGCCGTGCTCGTGGCGGCTGGTCGCCAGCCCAATACAAGCCAGCTTGGCCTCGCCGCCGCTGGTGTGGAGACTGACGAGCGCGGTGCGATCATCATTAATGACCAATTGCAGACCACTCAGCCGCACATTTGGGCGCTCGGCGATGTCAATGGTGGGCCGCAGTATACCTATGTGTCGCTCGACGACTTTCGTATTGTCAAGAGCCAGCTCCTTGGTGATGGTAGCTATACGCGGGCACAGCGTGCAGTATTGCCTCATGTGATATTTATGCAGACACCACTAGCGCGCGTTGGCCTGACCGAAGCAGCAGCTCGCGCGCAGTATGGTGATGATGTGAAGGTTAAGGAGTTACCGGCTATGGCAGTACCACGCATGCATGTTGATAATAAAACAACGGGGCTACTCAAAGCAGTGATCCAGCCATCGACAGGCCAGATTCTTGGCGCGACGCTCTTTTGCCAGCAGGCTCCAGAGGTGATTAATACTATCAAAACCGTAATGGATGCTGGCTTACCCTACACCACGCTGCGCGATCAGATATTCACTCACCCAACGGTGAGTGAGGCGTTGAATGATTTGTTTGCGCTGTAAGTACTGTGTTAACAAGGCGATAAATAGTGCATATTGTGTAGAGTAGCAGACTGTTTTATAATAAAAACACTATGAACAAAAGACCTCCACTCACCGACAAACCACCAGTACAACCAGAAGATGATCGTGTTGATGCGAGCGAGATTAAGCTAAGTTCTGAGGAGTGTAAGATTATTCGAAGGCTTCGGCTTGGTGAGGTGGCGATCGTAGACACAAATACTGCAGAGCTTGTAAGCGCCGAAGATGCAATGAAGGAGTTCTTTAGATTTCATACACAAGAACGCATGCCACGCTCAATAGTAGAGGAAAGTAATTCTGGCCATATAGCTTTTCTCACTAGACTGTCAAAGCTCGAGGATCCTAACGAAGTATGTCGAATCATTGATGCACGCCTACGCGCAGAACGTGAAGCTCATCGTGGACAAGCCTACGTTTAAGGATATATTTGAGAGTAGCTACTCTGCTATTTAATACTAAATATAGTGCTGCTAGCTAGCGCTGCTACGCCGCCCGAAATTCATACACAAACGCACCCGTCCTTTGTGAGAGACAGATGATATCTAGGTTGGGTGAGCTGTGTTTATCTGGGAGTGTTTGTCCAAGATAATGGAAGCGAATGATACACGAGCTATCTGAGGTAGCAGCCGAGTTCAGTAGAGCACGCGCGTGGCCAGACACCTGCTCTGAAGAATCAAGCGGCAATGTGCGCCCAAGCCGCGAATATGCCATCCACCCCGTGCAGCCAAACGCACAATCGCGAAACGGCTGGCTAGCGAGCAAACGCTGACGTGCGGCATGGTCGGTGATAGTACCGATGACGATACCACCTGGCCCATCAATATTGATAAACTCACCGCGGCTTAGGGTAATGTCGAGCGACTGCGTGGCCTCGCTTTTCACTCGCTGCGTGAGTTCCTTTGTCGCATTCGTCCAGAGTGGCTCGGGTCGCACTGCGTGCAGGGTAGCACTCACGCCAATGCCTACCACGATGAGCAGCATAATTACCACAAGAGGCAGCCACAGATGGCGGAGAAGAGTGAGAAGCTTGGCGAGTGTATTGCGCATGTATTTCATACATATAGTATAGAGTAGACGCTGGATGCTTGCAATGAGAGCAAAACAATGTAATAGCTAAAGGTATGTTGTCGCGCTGCGTGCGCTATTTTGTGCCAGCAAGGTAGATTTCTTGCACCTGGGCATCATTCAGCGCGGTGGTGTGGACAGCCCCAAACTGCATCATACCAGTGAAGAATGTGTTGGTGCTGTTGATGGGTGTGCCATCGCCATTGCGCCACTCGCTAAAGCGCCCACAGCCAAACTTCCAGTACCCGCGGAAGTTTTGGGCCTGCGTGACACTTGGGTCGTGAGCAACCAGTGCGCCATCGGCATAGAGCCGCATACCCTGTGGTGAGAGTGAGGCGGCAACGTGGTGCCATTTGCCATCGGCGTAGTTCTTGCCAGCTGGTGAGAAGATTGAGCGCGTGGCATTGGGCCACACTGCAAAGGCAATGCGCCCTTGCTTGTCGAGAAAGAGGACGCGGTCTAGGCTTGGGTCCGCACCATTGTCTGGTGTACTGGCAAAACCAGCGATGCGCCCATTATTGAGCCCATATTGATTGGTATTGAACCAGACAGAGAGGGTAAAAGGGTTGGGGTTATCGACAAGTGTGGGGTAGGCAAGGCAGGTATCTTTGAAGAGGGTGCTGCGCACACGGTCGCGGCGACAGGCGTATGATTGTGAACCATGAGTAGCGGCTGTGCGCGTGAGCCAGGTACCCTTATTGTTATTGCCAGATAGGTCGCGCTCGGTGGTGCCAGTATCGAAGTACGTCATGCCATAGATGAAGAGTGCCTGCGAGGGGGCAGTGAGCTTGGTGGCATCAGCACAGTTGTAGAGCACGGGGCGCGCGGTATTAGCACTGTTGTGGATCGTGCCCGAAAACGCTCCGCTTGTTAGATAAAAATTATGAAAGATAATAAAGCATATTCCCACTAGGGTGATAATCGCTGCGACAATAACAGAGGTGATGGGCAGTGGCTGCGGTGAGCTATCTGTCGCGGTGGGCCGAGATAGCTGGCGAAGGCCGTAGAGCATGAGGCCAAAGGGGATAAGACAAATGAGCATAATACACAAGACGACCCACGCTGTGTAATGAATCGTTGGCATGAAAAAATACTGCCCATGGCTATTTTGTACCGAAACGGTAATGGTAGCATCTTGGCCGGGGTAGAGTACTGTACCGACTGCGTCAATTGGGAAAACGCCAGTGTTGACGATGTGCATAAGGGCGCCTTTGTCTGAGGGGAGAACGCTGAGCACACTAAAGTTGATCCACGGATGAAACCACAGTGACACAGCGCAGAGCACCAGCGTCATACCAATAATCCGATAATACCAGCGCCACGTTGGGCGAACTCGGCGGGTGGCTAGATGAATGATGAGCCAGCCGATCACCACCCATGGCACCATTAACCATACCCAGCCCAGCCATCGATTGATGAAGATTGCTTTGCCAATGATGGCGCTGTGCTCGATGGGGAGCGGATCGGCCGCGTGGTTGAGGTCGCCCTTGGTGAGGATGCGCTGGTTGGTGATGGACTGGATCCGATGGGTATACGTCCGGCCGTGGCGCCGGAAGGTGATGACATCGCCGGGGTGGTAGCTGCTAGCTGGCTGGGTAACGACGAGCGAGCCAACTGGTGCGGCAGTCGCCATGCTCGGCGTTGTGACGAAAAAGATACGCATGCCGAGCGCCATCATCACGGCAACGAAGCCTCCAAGACAGAGGCTTAGGATAGTGATGATAATTATTCGTTGCCGCGGCATGCGCATCGTCCTACTCCGGAGGAATTACGCGCCAAATGTCCACGTCAGTGGTTGCGAGACCTGCAGACCTTGGTAGGTTGGGCCAGCACTGGCGTCGAGTGATACCTCAAAGGTGATCGGCACACTCTCACCTGCGTTGATGGTTGCTTTGCTGAGCTTGGCGAGCAGGTCAATAGCACCGCCTGCTTGCAATTGTGCGGCAGTGCCCGTAAAGAATGTGCTGCTGCCTGATTTGATAGCTACCTTGACTTTGCTACACAAGTCTGTTGCCGAACCCGCCATTGAAGCACCAGCGACAGATGATTGGCTACATGTGCCAGGGTTGAGGCTAAAGGATGTTGCGGCCACGCTTCCGGTGTTTTGCAGGGTGATGTTGGTTGTTTGGGCTGGCCCACCAGCAACAAGTGGTGTGCTTGTACCGCCATATTTGTTAATAGTAGAGCAGGTGGCAGAGTTGGTCGTTGCACCAGCGCCGTCTGTGCTGTTGCATGTGTAGGTACCTGATGTTTCCTTCATGGTGAGTGTACCGGTTGAGGCACTGTTGATGGTGTTTTGGATGCTTGCCGCAAAGCCTGCAAAGGTTGGCGTAAAGGTAAAGGCGACCAGCAGTGCACCCACAATCCCCGTTGAGATAAGGCCAATTCGCTTTTTGCCCTGGTCGGTTTGAGTTGCAATCATAAAAATCCCCCTTATGGTTATATTAGCTATCAGTGTACCAAAAGCACGAGCGTTATACAAGACGGTAGATTGCTGATTGTTGTATATACTGTTATATTAGCCATCCCTCCTTTAGGGTAATATAAGGATTGATTGAGTATTTTCTGCGGACTGGTCTCTTCCGTGGATGCCAAAAGCCTGATGAAGGAGGCAACAAATTTTTCTCGATGTATAGCAGAGCAGCGAGAAAAAGGTTACTGCACCAGATCGTGCTTGTATGGATATGGCATGGCTGTACCTCTGTTTTTACTATAGGCTAATGCGAGAGAACTGGTTGCTATACACCGTATTACCAGTCTCGCTGCGTAGCCGTTTCCAAACCTGCTATAATAGAATATGAGTAGAAAGTAAAGAGGCGTTATCGGGCAGGATAACGCAAGCGGAGGTCGGAGCGATATGGCAATCAGTCAGGCGAAACTAATTCAGGCAGCGCGGCGGGTCTTTGCCCAGGATGGCTACAAGGCGGCATCGATCGTGGAGATTGCTCAGGTGGCGGGTATTGCGGTTGGCGGCGTGTATTTACTTTATCCGTCTAAATTAGAGCTCTTCCTTGCGGTGTATCGTGCGGAGGACGAAAAGACAAAGAACCGGATTGTTGGGCGGATCGATTGGTCGCAGCCCCGGGCGGCTTTTGCAGCCTATCTACGCGCCACAACGCAAGCAACGCGGCGTAATAAAATCCTGGCTGAGTGGCAAAGTGATGTGCCTGGCGAGCAGGTACGCCAAGCCTACCATGATGATGCGAAGCAGGCAGGAGCGGGCAATAGCCTGGCAATGCGTGGCGAATTCTTTGCCGAGCAGGTGCAGCAGTGGCGGCGCGATGGCAGATTGCGACCAGGTGCGACCGACCAGATAATCAGCGAGCTCTTTACGGTAGTGGCAGCGATTGACGCACGAGAGGATATTGCACCAAAGACGATGCGGTTTATGGTTGATGCGGTGCTCGAGCAGTTGTTTGTGAGTGAGTAGCTGCTGCGATACGCTGCTATGACATCATGAATGATACAGAACGCAGAAACGAAGCTGGCGTATTATTTGCAATTATGACTGCTTCATCGTATACTTATCACTAGTATGTTGCAATATCTTCGTTCAAGTGAGGCAGATCAGACGATTACGCCGCGTGATACGCTGCGGGTTGGGTCGTGGCTGCGCTGCGAGAAGCCCAGCAGTGAGGAGATCGACAAGCTCCTGGCGCTTGGTATGGACGAAAACATCATCAAAGATGCGCTAGACCCGCACGAGGTGCCACGTATTGAGTTTGAGGATGAGTGGACGTATTTGATTGCCCGCTTGCCTGATACGGACGATGATTTTAATGACTTTACGACACCGATATTGTTTGGTATTCACAAAAACTACGTGGTGACACTTTCGCGCGATAGCCTGGGTCGGCTCTGGCAGCCTTTTGTTGACAAGACGCGGATGAATACGGCACGGCGGATTGAGCTCGTGGTGGCAATGATCGAGGCGGTGTCGCTGCAGTACCAGCGACGAGTGGCAACGATCAACCGGCAGATGCGGGCAGCAACGGACGATCTCCATACGCTGCGGGCGCGCGATATCGTGACGCTGACCGAGTATGAGCGCAAGCTCAACGACTATCTCAATGCACTAGTGCCAATGAACTGGGCGATTGAGCGCTTGATGGCAAACCGCAGTCTCCGCCTCAAGGAGGATGATAAGGATGATGTGGAGGACATCTCGATTGACTTGGAGCAGGTGATTGCGCGTTGTAAATCGCTTCTGCGCACCATCACTAATGTGCGTGATAGCTACCGCGCCGTGATGGACACACGCCTGAACGAGACAATTCGCTTACTAACAGTGATCACGGTGGCGCTGACTATCCCAACAATGATCGCTGGGCTTTATGGTATGAATGTGCCGGTACCCGGGGCGGACGACCCGACGATGTTTTGGAAGATTACCACCGTGAGTGTGATAGCCGCCATGGCAACCGGGTATTATTTCTTACGCCGGCGGTAGGGGCTATTGCACCCCACCTGCCTTGAGTAATGTCTTGAGCCCGTGCTCGCCGCCACCAAAGCCACTGGTGGTGTAGTCGTTGACGATCATATAGGGCAGGCCAGTGACGCCGAGCTTGAGGGCGCGGCTGGTGTTTGTGGCGATGTCGGCTTTGTGCTTCTCATTCGTCACACAGTCGCGGAAGGTTTCGACGTTGAGTCCAATAGCTTCGGCCGATGTTTCGAAATAGCTGACGGGGAGGAGTGGAATTTCTTTGGGCACGGCAACACCTTTGACGCCAATGCCTTTGTCGAAGTAGTCAGCTTTGATGCGGGGCACAATGTGGTGTGTGTATTCCCAATATTTATGCTGGTCGGCCGCGCAAAATGCTGCCTCGGCACCACGCTCGGTGTTGGGTACGATATCTTTGAGAACGGCAACAATCCGGTGCTCGTAGCGTAGTTTGCCCGACTTAATGTACTGCTGGAAGTCTGCAGTGCTCGTTGCTGCCTCAACCTGTGCGCAGAATGAGCAGAAATAGTCGGTGTAGTCGACGAAGACATTGGGTGCATTGTGGCTACCCTGCGACATGGTGCTTTGCCAGGGTTCACCTTTGCCAATGTGCTTGTTGGGTGGGCGGTTGATGAGATTGTAGGCAAAGAGGCTGATGATTGTGACGACGACAATCCCAAGCATGATATGGATCAAGCTAACCCCTGTTTGTTGTGACTGCATGATGCTCCTCCTGCTGAGCTAACGTTATGTAGATGGCGGCAATCTGGCCCGATCGATAGAGCGAAAAGAGGCTTAACCCAAGGGCAATGATAAGCACAATGGTGCTGGCAACCGTCGCGGCCGAAGCCGCGGCCGCTCCCGAGAAAAATACTGCCACGATGGGGAGAATGAGTGATGTACCACAGGGTACGCAGCCTAGGCCAATTGCCGCCGCGACAGAGGCAATACCGCTGAGGCCGAGCTGCTGCGTGGTTTGCTGGTTGCGCTTGTTGTGCTGAGCAGTGAAGATAATAAGCGCGAGCGATATCCCTTGTAGCACTGAGACAAGCACAAGTAACGTACCCGTCAGCGACGTCGCTGCCTGCCGAGCGATCTCTGCAAACATCGTCCCAACCACGCCAAGTTTATCGATAAGCGGCAAGCGAGATACCAGCAGCGCGCCATAGAACCCACCATTAGTCAGGAGAAAAATTAGCCAGGCAAAACCAAGCGCACCGACTAGCGCACTCGCCGCATAACGTGGCCTGCGCAGCACTTGGCCAATGCCACTCAGGGCGGTAAGCGAGGCATGGCGTAGCGAAGCAAGGTGATGTTTCATCAGTGTCTCTATTATACCACTGAGCGCTGTAAACCTCTGTGTTTATCCCATTGATGGTTACTCAGTGACGCCATAGCCAAGTAGGCCAGTATAGTTGCGCTGCTGATTGGCAAAGACACGTATCTTGTTATTCTCATTGCCACCAACAGTGGTGAGCATGCCATCGTCATTGCGCAGGACGATGTGCGTATGGTCGCCAAAGACGGGCGAAGCGCGGTAGATTGCTACGTCGCCAGGGCGGGGCTGGTAGCCACTATCGGCTGGCTTGAAACGGCCAGTAGACTCGTAATACTCACGCAGCGTAAAGGTGCCCGGAATGCGCCAGCTACCAGTGTGTGGGTTCTTGAGCGGCGCACCAGCCTGCTGCATCGTCCAGCTGACGAAGTCGGCACACCATGCCTCGTGCGCTCCTTGGCTATATTTCGTACCAGCGGGCTGAGCGGCAAACTCCGCTTGGGTAAGCTGGATGACCTTGCGGCGAGTAGGGCTGAGGGCTTGCGTGTTGACCTCAGGAAACTGGGCGAGCCCTGGCGAACGATCGAGCGTGGCCACATGCGACGTACCTTGGAGTTTGTAAAGGATCTTACGCCAGCCAATCGCTGTGCCAACAATGCCGCCAATAACGAGAAGGATGGCAAGGCAAATGGTGATGATTTTTGCTTGGTGGCTAAGAGGGAATAATCGTTTCATATGTATAGTATACACCGCATGGTGATGAGATGTTTGTTGGGTAGTTGCTGTTCGGGCTGTGAGTGAGGATTTATTTTGTTTAATAGCCGCACACCATAGCAGCGAAATTGCCGAGTGCCTTGCCGACATCTCTCCACCGACGACACTGAAACAGGTCGTGTGCGGTAATGAGCAGTGCTGCACCAATGATAATAAGTAGCGCAGCTAAGGTATACCCTGCGAGAGATGACTGACTGATGAATAGCTGCAGCGCATAGTACCCTGCTGCGAGTGCAAGGCCAAAGATGATGAGACTGAGGAGTTTGAAGAGGTAATGCATGATGATTCCTTGAACGATGTGAGATAACAGTATAATCTATCGTAGAAGGTGGTTGCGTTACTGTCAAGGTTATATATTATTCGTCTTTCGCTTTCCTCTCCTCTATGCTATAGTTGAGTCCAACGGATGGTTGTTGGGGTATAACTGGGAGTGATTTAAGCAGAGGCCCGTTTGAGTGTGGGGCTCGTAGCATAAGAAAGGAGTTTTATGACTCAAACCAAACCAATCATAACGGTGGATGGCCTGACCAAAGCCTATGCCGGCACACCGGTGGTGGATGGGATATCCTTCACGGTTCAGGCGGGCGAGATTTTTGGCCTGCTGGGGCCCAACGGCGCCGGTAAGACCACGACGCTGGAGATGCTGGAGGCGCTGCGGCCGATTGACGCTGGCCGGGCCACCATTGACGGCATTGATGTCGCCAAGCAGCCCAAGCAGATTAAGCAGATCATCGGCATTCAGCTGCAGTCGACCACCTTTTACGATAAGCTGACCCTGCGCGAGCAGCTGCGTATGTTTGCCAGCCTCTACGGCCGGCGCGTCGATACCGATGCTTTGCTGGCCAAGGTGCAGCTTGGCGCCAAGGCAGGTAGCTATGTCGAGCAGCTGAGTGGTGGGCAAAAGCAGCGCTTTGCGATTGCCGCCACGCTGGTGAATCAGCCCAAGGTGCTCTTTTTGGATGAGCCGACGACGGGCCTAGACCCGCAAGCGCGGCGCAATTTGTGGGAGCTGATCAAAACGATTCGCGATGAAGGCATTACCATTGTGCTGACCACCCACTATATGGATGAGGCCGAGCTGCTGTGTGATCGCCTGGCGATTATGGATGCGGGCAAAATTATCACCATCGATACGCCGCAGCATCTCATCGAGCAGCTGCTGGCCCGCGGCTTTACCAAGCAGCAAACGGTCGAGCCCGCCAACCTCGAAGATGTATTTATTGATTTAACCGGCAAGGCCATTCGGGAGTAGATGATGCGAATCAAGTCATATTGGATTGGCGTATATGGGCAGGTGCGCGCCCTGCAAAAGCGCTTTATGCGCGATGGCACGTCGCTGTTTTTTACCTTTTTGTTCCCGCTGATATTCCTGCTGGTGTTTGGCGCGATTTTTAATAACCAAACCACCAGCTTCGACGTGGCGATTATCAACCACTCGAAGAGCGAATTTGCCAAGCAGTTCGTGGAGCGGGCCAAGACGAATAACGACACGGTGCTGAAGGTGAAGGACGTCAAGGATATGCAGGAAGCGCGCGAGAAGCTAAAGCACTCGGAGCTAAGTGGTATCATCGAGCTGCCAGCTGACTTTGGCGAAGTGAAACCCGCTCAAGCGCGCCCAAGCGGCACCTTGCGCGTGCTCTACGCCAAGGGCTCGGAGCAGTCTGGCAACACACTGACGGCTATTATGGGGCAGATTATTGATGGCATTAACAAGGGTATGGGCCAACCCGAGCCGCCGCTAAAGGTGGCTGGCCACGCCGTGGGTGATGAGCAGCTCAAGACCTTCGACTATACCTTTACCGGCCTACTGGCCTTTAGTTTGCTGAGTATGGGGATCTTTGGCCTGGCTAACCAAATGCCAACGGAAAAGCAAAAGGGCTCCTACCGGCGCCTGCGGGCATCGCCCTTTACGGCCGGGCAGTTGATCCTGGCAATGGGCATTCACTACACGATTGTATCGCTGCTGAGTGCCGCTATGATGCTAGTGGTGGGGATGAGTGTCTTCCACTTTACGATGCGCGGCGACTGGCTGCTGGCTGTGCCGTTTATTACCCTGGCGGCGCTGCTGATGGTGGGCTTTGGCCTGTTGATTGGCGGCTGGGCCAAGAACGAGAACCAGTCGGCGCCGCTGGGCAACCTGGTGGCCTTTCCGATGATGTTCCTTTCTGGCACCTTCTTCCCGTCCTATATGTTCCCGGAGTGGCTGCGCACGCTCAGCCAGTTTATCCCCATGACACCTGTGACCGATGGCCTGCGCCTGATTATGACCGAGCACGCCAGCCTAGGTGAGGTGTTGCCGTATGCTGGCGCCATTGGCCTATGGATGTTGGTGGTGTATGTAGCAGCGATAAAGCTGTTCCGGTGGGAATAGCGAAGTAACGAACAAGAGGAGGGGGAGATGCGCCGAAGCACGCAGGTGATAATAACAGGGGTGGTTATTGCTATACTCATGAGCCTGATTGGCGCGGTGTGGTATCTTCAGCAACATCACCCCCCAGCCTGCAAGGCAGACAGACGCTGCAAGGTTTCAGGCAGAATATCCACGGGTTGCGGCAGATAACCGTTTTGTCTATGCAGGCGATACTGCTGTGCTGGATGTACTAGAGCATGGCACGGGCGTGGTGTTTCTTGGCTACCCCCAGTGCCCGTGGTGTCAGCGGCTGAGCGAGTATGTTGACCAAGCAGCTCGTGCTGAGGGTATTGCTGCAATTCACTATCTCAACATTCGTCAGGCGCGCGCCAGCAAGAACGAGATATACCAAAAGCTGGTGGCGCGTCTTGCACCCTACCTCAGTAAGGGTGAGGACGGCCAGCCGCGGATTTTTGTGCCTGATGTGACGATCGTAAAGCATGGGTCGATCGTGTGGCGCTACAAGGAAGAGCTAACTGGCGATAGCACCATCACCCCTGATCGGTATTGGACTGCAGAGCGGGCCCAGCGGGCGGTTGCGCAGCTGCGGCGTGCGATGCGGACAATGAAGCACTAGATGAGAGTAATGAGTGCAGATAACAAAGCGGAAATACTACTGCTATGACAGAGGAGATAATATGACATATCAATTCATTCAAGATGCTTACCAAGCGCGGCGCGGTGGATCGTCGCGGGTGCTTGATGTGTGCTGTGAAGGGTGCACCAAGCATGTGACGTTTTACCAAAAGGATGGCCCAGGCTCGCTGCGGCGGATGTATGTTGATCGTTTTATTGATATGACTCCAGCTGGTGATGAATTGCGCTGCCCACACTGCCAGCGCGTCCTTGGTATTCTCATCACGTATGCCAAAGAAAACCGCCTGGCCTATCGGCTTTTTGTCGATGCGGTGACGAAGCGGATTGTGCCGCGTCGGCAGGTAGGGTAGTGACCCTACCTGTGCTGGTGCTATACTGAATACCATGATATATACCACGCTTTATTTTGTCCGTCATGGTCAGACAGATGCTAATATTGCAGCGGCGCAGAGCAATGAGGCTCATGATAGCAACGCGCCACTTAACCGCGTTGGAGTGCAACAAGCTGCTGCGGTTGCGCGCGAGCTGGAGAAACTTACTCCGGCGGCGATCATCACCTCACCATTGCTGCGCGCTCGTCAAACAGCGGGGCAGATTGCAACGTATCACCCGACAGTCCCGCTGATAGAAATGGCAGACTTAGCGGAGCGATCGATTGGCACGGTAGCCAATCGCAGTTGGCACCGGCTGTTTGATGTCGATGAGAACATTCAGCCAGAAGGCGGCGAGTCGGTGCGGGATTTTTTGACGCGGCTCTACCGAGCCTATTGCTCAATTGCCACGGACTATGCTGGTCAGACGGTCATCGTTGTGGCGCATGGCGGTGGGCACCATGCCTTGTATGCCTATGCCCATGATCTACCGTGGCGCGGCAATATGCGCCGCGAGCTGCTAGATAATGGCGCGGCGCGGCGGTATACAATCTGGCCGCACGCTACGCCAACGTGTAGTGAACTATGAGAGCACAAAGTGCCTGATCACTGGGTGTGTTCTAACCACTGTTTTAGTACCACCGCCTGGTTATGTTCTGTATCCTTTGCGCTGTATAGTAGCGTCACAACAGGGTAATTGGACCAGGCATTTTTTGCTGCAGCGGCAGCTGGATTGGTATCGAGCTCTTTTTTATAACGCGCTGAAAACTCTGTAAATTTTTCTGGATCATGATGAAACCAGTGGCGTAGCTCGTCGGTTGGTGTAATGTCCTTTGCCCACTCATCGAGTGCTGCGTGCTCTTTGCTGATGCCTCGTGGCCAGAGTCGATCGACCAAGACACGGTAGCCATCGCGTGGTGTTGCTAATTCGTAGATTCGCGTAATTTTGTAGATGGTCATACTACCTCTCGTGCTATTGTAGCACGGAAGGCAATCTTAAGAAGGTGAGATGGTGATCGTATGGCAAGTAAAACGGTATAGGATATAGGAGATTACTTGTTCTTGTTTGCGGTCAAGGTGCGCTGGGGCAAGAAGAGGGCAACAAGGAAGCCTGTAGCCATAAGCGCGGCGCTGATGATGAAAATCTGGTGCAAGGAGTCGCTAAAGGCGTTGAGAATACGCGTGGTGTAGTCGTCTTGTTGCTGGCTTAGCTGCTGCTGGGCACGCGCGCGAGCTGGAGCAGGCAGCTGGGCCATGCCTTTGGCTGCACCCTGGCTAATAGCGTCGCGCTGGCTGTTGATGCGCAGCAGAGTATCGGCATTGAGCTCGCCATCAAGCTGCCGAGCGGCCTGTGGTGTGTGGCGCAGCGTTTGTATATAAGGAATCTGATTGACATCGCCAAGGCTGTGTAGAATGCCACTAGTGAGCACGCCCGCAAAGATAGCCGTCCCCACCGTCGAGCCAAGCCCGCGGAAGAGCTGCACGCTCGAGGTAGCAGCGCCAAGATCCTGCTGGCGGAATTCATTTTGCACGGCGAGGGTGAGGATGGGCATACACATCCCCATGCCAAAGCCAGTGAGTGTCATGATGATCGCCTCGTGCCAGTAAGGTGAGGTGGGCTGAAGCGTGATAAGCGAGAGAATACTTGCTGCGGTGATGGCGCAGCCGATGACGATATAGCGCTTGTATACACCCGTCCGGCTGATGAGTTGCCCCACGCCAATAGAGCTGATCATCATCCCGCCTACCATTGGCAGGAGCATCAGGCCAGCTTGCGAGGCAGTCGCGCCAAAGACTTGCTGATTAAACTGCGTGAGGTAGAGAATTGCCCCGAGAAAAGCGGCACCAAAGAGCAGGCTAATGAGCATAATCAGGCGGTAGGTGGAGTTGCGGAAGAAGCGGAGAGGGAGAATCGGCTGGGCGGCTTTGCGCTCAAGCCAGAGGAAGATACCACTTGCAAGGGCGGCAATAGTGAGCAGCACACTTTTGATGAGAGTAAGGCTCGTGCCACGGTCGATGACGCTCTTAAAGACCATCTCCGTATTGTCTACTGCCAAGACAAGCGCCGCCAGGGCAATGGTGATAAAAAGAGCACCGAGGTAGTCTGGCTTGTGCTTGCTGTCGTGCTTGATTTGTGGGCAATAGCGGATGATGAGAGCAGTGGCGATGATGCCAATTGGCACATTGATAAAGAATGTCCAGCGCCAGTTGGTTGTGACGCCAAAGATGGTCGCACCATCGGTTAGCCAGCCACCAAGCAATGGCCCCGCTACCGAGCTCATACCAAAGGTTGCACCGATGAGCCCTTGCCAGCGGCCCCGCTCCTTGGGCGTAAAGAGATCGCCGACAATAGTAAAGGCGTTGGCGGTGATAATGCCGCCACCAATTCCTTGCAGCGCGCGCCACGCAATGAGCCATTCCACGGTTGGTGCGATACCGCTAAGCAAGGAACCAATGGTGAAAATTGCCACGCCACTGAGCAAAAGTGGCTTGCGGCCATACATGTCGCTTAGCTTACCGGCTAGCGGCACTGTCACAGTAGTGGTGAGCATATAGGCAGTAACAATAAAGCCAAGAGAGGAGAAGCTGTTGAATTCCTTGACGATTGCGCCGAGTGCTGTCGCCACGATGGTTTGGTCGAGCGCTACGAGAAAGAGAGCGCTCATCACGGCAAGCATGACGATGAGTTTGTGACGTTGGGGTAGATGATGGAGCATAGAATTCCTTGGTTAGTTACTATAGTTAATATTCCGAAATGTAAAATAAGGTTCTTGCTCTCGTTCGAGTACATACTTCTCCTCTCGACTCCTACATGGCTTCGAGATGCGTTAGGTAGAGAACTATCAACCAAATATGCTATGATACGCCGAATAGAACTGTTTGTCAATTTTATACCAAGGAGCTTAGGCACTGCACCGGCTGATTGCGAGCGATGAGCTGCGCCAGATCAACCTCGGCAAGGAAGTGAGGCAAAATTGGGTACTGCTGCGGGCTAATAAAGCCACACTCGGCGACCTCCGCCAAGCCGTGCGTTGTAGCGGCAAGGTCAATCGACTGGTAGTCTTGCCAATTGGTGATGTGGAACAAGAACTCAAGCTGTTCGCGTGGCTCGTCAGCTGCTGGCGCTGCGATAGCAAACTGCTGGACGAAGAGCAGCCGGCCAATCACTGGCTCAACGCCAGTTTCTTCGATCATCTCTCGCCGTAGGCCGTCCATCACGCTCTCACCCAGATCCAGCCCACCGCCCGGTGTACACCAAAAATCTCGGCCATCGCCAGTGCGCGCTGTCAAGCGCTGGCAAAAGAGCTCGCCCCTGTCGTTGATGATAATTCCGCGTACGTTGATGTGTCTGTGCATGGTGCCTCCGGTGATTGATATGACTTATGGATAAATACTGTATTTATTTTACGCTAAAAAATGATGTATTGCGTGCTTAGGTAGCAGGCTTAGTCACCTCTCTTGATTTTCCCATTAGCACTCGCTATACTAGAGTGCTAGAAGCGCCTTGATTGATACCGGGCGCGGTGATAAGTATTAAGAAAGGGGTAACCAATGAGTTCACCAATCAAGCCAATGGCGCATTTCGTCGTGGCGGTTAAGGAGAAAAAGCCAGAGAAGACTGCCAGCGGGATCTTTTTGCCCGAGTCGGCTCAGGAGAAGTCGGAAGCTGCCAAGGTGATTGCTGTTGGATCGGCAGTAGAAGATGTCGCAGTCGACGCGCGGGTGGTTTACAAGAACTACGCAGCTACCACCATTAAGCTCGACAAAGAAGAGTATTTGATTATCAAGGACGAGGATATCCTCGCGACAGTAGAATAGGAGAACCAGTCTATGGCAAAAAAAGTATTTTATGATGAAGATGCGCGCCGCCGGATTTTGGGTGGGGCAGAGATTCTCTACAACGCAGTGAAGACAACGATGGGGCCAAAGGGTCGCAATGTTGTCATTGGCAAAAGCTACGGTGGCCCGAGTGTGACACACGATGGTGTAACAGTGGCCAAGGGTATCGACATCGAGGATGTTGATGACGAGACACTAGGCTTTAAGGTGGGGGCAGAGCTCATCAAGCAAGCCGCCAACAAAATGAACGATGTAGCAGGTGATGGTACCACTACCGTGACGGTCTTGACTTACCATATCCTTAGTGAGGCAAACAAGCTGATTGCTGCTGGTCACAACCCAATGCTGCTCCGCAAGGGTCTGGAGCGCGCTGCGGCAGAGGTAACAGCAGCGTTGAGCGAGCAGGCAGAAGACATTCGCAATGATGAAACACGCGTCGCAGAGGTGGCAACTATCTCGGCGGGCGATGACGCGATTGGCCGGCTGATTGCTGATGTAATGGAGAAGATCGGGCCCAATGGTGTGGTGACAGTTGAGGAAGGCCGTGGCCTTGAGCTAGAGAGCGAAGTGGTCGAAGGCTTTACTGTTCAGCGCGGCTTCGTCAGCCCGTACATGGCGACAGACACGAAGCGAATGGAAGCGGTATACGACAAGCCAGCCATCGTTATTACCGACAAGAAGATTTCTTCGGCGCAGGAGTTCGTCCCACTGCTTGAGATGATTGCTCAGAGTGGGAAGAAAGATCTCGTCTTGATTGCTGACGATGTGGATGGCGAAGCGCTTGGCTTGCTCGTGCTTAACCGCCTCAAGGGTGCCTTTAACACCCTAGCTATTAAAGCGCCGAGCGATAAGGATGTCCTCTACGATATTGCTGCTCTGGTGGGTGCAAAAGTTATTACCGAAGACACCGGCATGAGCTTTGATACGGTTGGCCCCGATGTAGTGGGTTCGGCTCGCAAGGTGATTGCCACTAAGGATTTGACAACGATCGTCGAAGGGGCTGGTGCGAAGACGGCAGTCGATGCCCGGATTGACCAGATTGCCGTTGAAATTGCCAACAGCACAAGTGACTACACCAAGAACAATCTCGTCAAGCGCCAAGCTGCCCTGACTGGCCAAGTGGCGGTGATTAAGGTAGGTGGGGCAACCGAGACCGAGATCGAAGAGAAGAAATACCGCGTTGATGATGCGGTGGCTGCCGTCAAGGCTGCCCTAGCTGAGGGTATTGTGCCTGGTGGCGGGGTGACACTGGTCAATCTTGCAACGAGCTACACCCACGCTGGTGATGCCGATGCGTCGGTGACTGCTGGTGAGGATTTGCTCATCCACGCGCTCGAGCAACCATTCCGCATTCTGCTGACCAACTCTGGCCTCAATGCCGATGAGTGGCTGCCACAGGTGAAGGCAGCGCAGCCTGGCTTTGGTATTAATGTCAACACACCGGGCGAGCTGATCGATCTCAAAGCAGCTGGCGTGGTTGACCCTGTTCGCGTTACCAAGGAAGCACTGCAAAATGCGGCCTCCATCGCGGGCACCGCAATGACGATGGGTGCGCTCGTCGTCGACTTGCCTGAGAAGGAAGCGGCAAGCCCAGCTGGTATGCCTGGCATGGGCGGCGGTATGGGCATGTACTAAGCCTCGTCCTGCCTTGTTTTGCAAAAACCCACCGTATCTGTGGTGGGTTTTTATGTGGGAAAGAATCGGTTGACATATACCCCCAGGGGGTATACCATAGGAGTATGAGTAAAGATATTACCAGACGAGCACTACACCGTATCAAAATTATGAAGGGCCAGCTGGAGGGGTTAGAAAAGCGTGTGGCTGATGATGCCTACTGCATGGACATCATCATCCAGAGTCTGTCCATCCAGAAGTCACTGGCATCACTGAATAAGCTAATGGTCAAGCAGCATCTCGAGATGCATGTGGCTGAGATGCTGGCGTCAAGCGATACGAAGCAGCGCGATAAGGCGCTCAAAGAGCTCGACCAGCTCTATGACCTGACGAACATTCGCTAGCAGCAAGCGGATATAAGAATGGAAAGGATAATGCGGTGCGCAGCACCGAGGAGTTTGTTATGGATACAAAACAGTCACGGCACCATCATATGACTCATGGTGAGCATACTCACCATGAGGGGCATGGACAGGGTGGCCATTGTGGGCATGACGCAGCGCAATTTCGGCAGCGCTTTTGGCTATCGCTGCTCATAACGATTAGTGTATTGGTGTGTTCACCACTACTGCAGCAGTGGCTCGGGTATACACTGCCTGAGGTGGTGAGCCGGTATGTGCCGGCCATAAGCGGGACGATATTGCTGTGGTATGGTGGCCGAGTTTTTATTCGGGCGGGGTGGCAGGAGCTACGCCAGCGCCAGCCTGGTATGATGCTGCTGATTGCTCTGGCGATTAGTGTGGCCTATGGCTACAGCCTGCTGGTGACCAGTGGCGTGGTAGCAGGGATGGATTTTTGGTGGGAGCTCGCGTCGCTCATTACAATTATGCTTCTCGGGCACTGGCTCGAAATGGCAGCGATTAAGCGGGCAACGGATGCCGCCCATACCTTAGCCCAGCTCTTACCCGAGACGGCGGAGGTTGTGACGGAACAATCGATCGATACAGTGCCGCTTGATCATCTGGCTGTGGGGATGACCGTGCTGGTGCGCCCGGGTGGGCGTGTGCCAGTGGATGGCCAGGTGATATCTGGCACGTCACAGGTGGATGAGTCGATGCTCACGGGCGAGTCGCGCCCTGTTGCTAAGCAGCCAGGGAGTCTTGTGACGGCAGGCACGATCAACGGTAATGGTGCGCTTCATGTTACGACTCAGCACATTGGTGATGATACAACGTTGTCGCATATTATGGAGCTGGTGCGCCAGGCTGAGCAGCGTCGGTCGCGAACGCAGGTGCTGGCGGATCGGGCAGCGGGCTATCTTTTCTATGCAGCGCTTGCTACTGCGCTGGTGACGGGCGCTGGCTGGGCGCTGGCTGGTGCATCGCTGGGTGAAGTGCTGCAACGAGTGGTGACGGTGCTGGTGGTGGCGTGCCCGCATGCCTTGGGCTTAGCAGTGCCACTGGTTGTATCGATCTCGACTGGGCTTGCGGCGCAGCGCGGTATTGTGGTGCGTGATCGCCGCGCTTTTGAAGCTGCGCGGCGGGTTGATGTGGTGTTATTTGATAAAACGGGCACGCTGACAACTGGCCACTTGGCAGTAGTTGCAGTCCATGGTGGGGACGAGGCAGCTGTTCTGGGATTAGCGGCAGCGGCTGAGCATGAGGCAGAGCACCCGATTGCAGCAGCGATTCGCCATGCGGCAGCCGATCGCCATGTCACGATACCTGCTGCGCGCGACCTTCAGACGGTGCCAGGTTATGGTGTGCAGGCTGTGGTTGATGGTGTACCGACGTTAGTTGGCAATGCAGCCTTTATGCAGCAGCATCAGATTGATCGAGATGAGATAACGACGGACCATACAGTGGTTTACGTTGCCCAGGCTGGGCGCGTCTGTGGTGCGATTGAACTTGGTGATGCACCGCGCCCTGGTGCGGCAGCGGCAGTCGCAGCGCTCCAACGCCGCGGTATAACGGTTGCTATGGTAACAGGAGATGGTGCGCGGCCAGCCGATGCAATTGCTCGCCTCGTTGGTATCACTGAGGTCCACGCTGAGGTAACGCCAGCTAAGAAGGCGGCGATTGTCATGACGTACCAGCAGCAGGGGAAGCGGGTGTGCTTTGTCGGTGATGGTGTGAATGATGCACCAGCGCTTGCCCAGGCCGAGAGTGGTGTCGCGATTGGGACAGGGACTGATGTTGCCGCAGCGTCAGCCGGGATTATGCTGGTTGGTGATGATCCGCAGGCAGTTGTCCGGCTGATCACGCTGGCCCAGGCGACGTACCGTAAAATGGTACAGAACCTCTGCTGGGGAGCGGGCTACAATGTGCTGATGCTTCCCCTCGCAGCTGGAGTGCTTGCGCCAGTCGGGGTGGTTATTTCGCCCGCGATCGGTGCGGTGGTGATGTCGCTTTCGACGATCATTGTTGCAGCAAACGCACAGCTCCTGCGCCGCGCAGCGGTGTAAGCTGTTAGTCTCGTTATTGACAGGCCTTGGCTGTCTATGTCATACTAGCGCGCAGTATGCTTTCATTCTTAGGGAATTTCACCGCGTCGTTTCGGGTGGCGCTTGTGATGTGGCCGTTTGCTGCATTTGTGTTGACGCTGCCACTGTTATTGGTGCACTATATGCGCTTTCGCCGGGTAGCGTTTGGCCGGGTAGTTATGACGTATTTGGTGGTGCTTTATGGCTTGGCATTGGCCGCCTTTACACTCTACCCAATGCCAGATAATGCGGCGCGCTTTTGCGGGGGTCATCATATCCAACCGCAGCTTACACCACTGGCGTCGATTCTCGAGATTCCCCACGAGGGTGTGCGGGCGTTGCTGCAGGTGGTGCTTAATGTTATTTTCTTTGTGCCACTGGGGGCGTTTTTGCGGGCGATGTATCGGGTGCGCTGGTGGACGGTGGTGATGATTGGCCTTATGACGTCGGCGGTGATTGAGCTGACGCAGCTCACGGGGGTGTTTGGCGTGTATCCGTGTAGTTATCGGCTGTTTGATGTCGATGACTTGCTGCTTAATACGAGCGGGGCACTGCTGGGCTTTTGGTCGGGTTGGCTGTTGCCAAATCTTCGTGATACCGAGCGTGGGGCAACGACGATTCGCCAGCCTGGCCTTGTGCGGCGTATCGTTGCCTTTGTTGTTGATATGACTGGAGTGGCGATTGGCTCAACGATTGTGATGGTGGCGCTCACGCTCCTCAATGTATTGGATTCACGGCAGTGGGCTGAACAGATGCAGATGCTGACGCAGATCGTTCCGTATGGCTTTATTATTCTCGTGCACGCCATCATTCCGCTGGTGGCGCAGGGGCGGACGCTCGGTGGCTGGCTGACGGGTATTTCGCTGGACGACCAGCCGCGAGGGTGGTTCCATCGCGTGGTGTACTATGCGGTGCGGCTGCTCTATGTTGCGGCGCTGTCGATAGTGCATCTGCCGCTTGTGCCGCTGATTACGCTGCTTGTAACAATCGTGCTATGGCATCGGTATAAGCAGCTGCCCTATGCCGTGCTTGATCGGTACTGGCCGACCCACCGTGTGCCAACCACTGATGACGAGTAATCTATACCACTTCATACTTTACGTATTCTGGCAAACGGTATAAACTAGAAAGAGACAGCTAGCAAAAGCAAGGAGGCGATATGCGGACGGCAATGGTGAAAAGTGTGCTCAGTGTCATGATGATAGCAGTCGGATGCCAGCTGATGGCTCCAGTGCCAGCTCAGGCTGCGGAGCGGAGGACAATCTCGGTCTATGTCAGTGACGAGAACCTCCCAAAGGTGACTGACGACCATCTGAAGATGATCGATCGGCTCATTGTCCATTTTGGGCGTATTGCGGCCGATGGGCGCGTGACACTTGATACACTGCCACACCTCACGCAAGCAGCCACGCTGCAGCGGATTCGGGCGGTTAATCCGCGTATCTCCCTTATTCTCTCAATTGGTGGTGGTAATGATGCTGCGCGGAGTGAGTTCGATGCGATGGTGCGTCAAGCCAGCACCCGGCAGGCCTTTGTGAGCTCTGTGAAGGAGACGCTGCACGCTCATCAGTTAGACGGGGTGGATATCGACTGGGAGTTTCCAAAGGGGAGCCAGCAGACTGACCTGATTGCTCTCTTACGCGAACTGCGTGCGGCAACGACCACCAGCGGACGCCAGCCGAGTATTTCGATGACGGGTGCACCAGCCAAGTGGTATGCTGAGCAAAATAAGTTTGCTGAGTACCAGCAGTACCTTGACCAGATTGCGATCATGACGTATGACATGCGGGGGTTCGGCTCATTCAAGACGCACGCTGGGCACCATGCTGGGCTCTATACTGCGCCGGATGACCCGCTCGACCAGAGTGCCAACTCGGCGGTGCAGCACTACCAAGCTCATGGTGCGCCAACAAACAAATTGATGATCGGGGCGGGGTGGTATAGCCGGCGGTTTACCTCAGTTCCTGAGGTGAATCATGGGTTGCACCAGCCTGTGGGGGATACTCAAAAGGCTGGTGAGTACCACACCACGTATGACCGGCTTGAGCGAGAGTATATTAATAAGAATGGCTACACTCGTTACTGGGACGACGCAAGCAAAGCGCCGTATCTCTATAATGCTGCGCGGCGTGAGTTTATTAGCTACGACGATGCGGAATCGATGAAGTACAAGGCAGAGTATGTCCAGCAGCACAACTTGCAAGGGATTATTGTCTGGCGCTATCTTTCTGACCCGCAGAGTAATGATGCGTTGCTGCGCCAACTTGACCACACGCTGCATGGCAGCGCTGCGCCATCGTCGACTCAGCCGCAGTCAAATCAGTCACAGAATACCACGCTGCCACCAAAGGTAATGCATGTCTCACAGGCCGAACAGCCACAACCAAGCCAGCCACCGCACGAGGGAGCATTGGCAGCGGCTGGTGATAATGTGCCGCTGCTATACTACGGTGGCGCGACGTTGGTTATGTTAGGCGTGCTTGGTGCGGCAGTGTATGCTTGGCGCCGTCGGCATATAAAAAGGTATTGACAATAAATAGTTTAGAAAGTAAACTATTTATTGTATGAAGGTAGAAGCAAAGTCAGGTGCACAGCCGCAGCGCCAAGTATGTATTGAGAACATCACGAGCTACTTATTTCAGCTCAAGCAGCGCCTGGCACGCGCTCAGCGCCAGACGGATCAGCAGTTTGGTTTGGCGCCTGTTCACTGGCATGTGCTGGGCCTATTGCATAGTGGGGCAATCGAGACGATGGGTGATGTGGCCGCAAAGCTGTGTGTTTCTAAGGGCGCGGCGACGCAGATTCTTGATGCGCTGGTGGCAAAAAAGCTTGTTCGGCGCACACTTGATCCGCACGATCGACGGGTAGTGCGTCTGCGGTTGACGACGCAGAGCCAGCTGATGACCGATCACTTCCAGCAGTATATGACAGAAGCTGTTGCCGACCTCTTTGCGGTGCTGAGCGATGCTGAGCTGGCGCAGCTTGGCCAGCTGATTGATAAAGTGGCTCAGGGCCACCGGGCGGAGCAAACATGACGTATATCTGGCGACTACTCCGGGGATATTGGTGGCAGCTGGGACTGCTGGTTGCTGCAACGTATGGCTCAGTGATGGCAACGCTGAGTTTGCCAGACTTTATGGCGGCGATTATTAACAAGGGCATCGTTGGCGCAGATATGGCCGTTCTGTGGCATAATGGCTGGCAGATGATTGTGGTAACGCTGGCGGGTGCAGTGGGGACGATTGTGTCGGTCTTCTTTGCGACGCGGATTGCCACTGGCCTCTGCCAGCAGCTGCGCGACCAAGTGTTTGCCCGGGTGGAGGATTATGCCATGGCGGACTTTAACCGTTTCTCGACAGCGTCGCTTATAACCCGCTCAACCAATGATATCCAGCAGATCCAATCAACGGCGATTATGCTGCTGCGTATTGCCTTGATGGCACCGATTATGGCCGTTGCTGGCCTGCACAAGGCGCTGGCTAATGCACCGAGTCTGAGCTGGATTATTGCCCTGGTGGTTGCGGTACTTTTGGTGGTCATTATTGGCTTGTTTATTGCGACGATGCCCCGCTTTCAGCGCTTGCAGAGCGTGGTGGACACGCTGAACTTAGTCGCCCGCGAGAACTTGACGGGCCTGCGCGTTGTGCGCGCTTTTCATACCGAGGCAGTCGAAGAAGCGAAATTTGATGCTGTCAACCACGAGCTCACCAGGCTCAACCTGGTAGTCAATCGCCTGATGATGGTGATGGAGCCAGTGATGATGCTGGTGATGAATCTTGCGAGCGTGGCGGTGGTGTGGTATGGCGCGCTGGCAATTGGTGATGGGCACCTCGCGATTGGCAATATGATGGCTTTTTTGCAATATGCTTTGCAAGTGATTATGTCGTTCTTGATGATCTCGATGGTGTTTATTATGGCGCCGCGCGCGGCTGTGTCGGTGCGCCGAGTGGCAGAGGTGCTCGATACCAAGCCGTCGATCACTGACCCGGCTAGGCCTCAGCCGCTCACGCCGGGTGGCATGGGGCGGATTGAATTTCGCAACGTTACTTTTGCTTATCCAGGGGCAGACGAGCCAGTGCTCAGTAATATTAGCTTTGTGGCGGAGCCTGGCCAGACGACGGCGTTTATTGGCAGCACGGGCTCGGGCAAGTCGACATTAGTCAATCTGATTCCGCGGTTTTATGATGTGTCGGCCGGGCAGATTTTACTTGATGGGGTGGATATTCGCAATCTGAGACTTAAGGATTTGGCTAGCCAGATTGGTTATGTCCCACAAAAGGGTGTGCTGTTTCGGGGCAGTATTGCTAGTAATATTGCCTATGGTGCGCCTAAGGCAGATAAGGCGGTGATTGCTCATGCGGCAGAGGTGGCCCAGGCGAGCGACTTTATTGCTCAGCTTGATGATGGTATGGAAAGCGCGGTCGCGCAAGGCGGCAGCAATGTCTCGGGTGGGCAGCGCCAGCGCCTCGCGATCGCCCGGGCGTTGGCCGCGCAGCCCCAGGTGTATATCTTTGATGATTCGTTCTCAGCGCTTGATGCGCGGACGGATGCCACGCTGCGCCAGCGCCTGACGCAGGAGGTGGCGGGCAAGACGGTGTTGATCGTCGGGCAGCGGATTAATACGATCGCCCAGGCGGATACAATTATTGTCCTTGATGAAGGTCGGATCGTCGGTCAAGGGCGGCACCAGGAGCTGATGAAAACCTGTGCGGTATACCAAGAGATTGCCGCGTCGCAGCTCAGTGAGCGCGAGTTGGCTGTGCTTGAGCGGCCTGCTCCGCTCAGCGCCGCGCAAGGAGGGGCGTTATGAGCCAGCAATCGTCTGCACGGCCGCGCTCATCAGGAGTGCGCCGCGGCCCAATGGGTGGGCCAGTCGCTGGCGGCGGGACGGAGCGAGCTAAGGACTTCCGTGGGACGGTGCGTACGCTGCTGCAGTATCTGCGCGCCTTTCGTTGGCAGCTGGTCTTGGTGGTCGGCTTGACGATTGTCAGTACACTGTTTGCGATCGTTAGCCCCAAGCTGCTCGGCAACGCGACCAACCAGATTGTCGATGACTACACGCGCCTGCGTACCTACGACGCTATCCATGAGAAGCTTCCTGCTGGCGCAGCGATCCCTGCGGGTATGACGGGTGAGCAATTTATGGCATCGCCCCAGGGCAGGCAGCTGGCGCAGGCGTTACCTGCCTCGGCTCGCGAAGCCGCCAAGACGCTCGACCTCGGCACGCGCCCCACCTTCCATTACGATGCGATCTTGCAGATTGTCCTCTGGCTGATTGGGCTCTATGTGATCAGTGCGCTGTTTCGCTATGGACAGGCCTGGCTAATGACGAATATTACCCAGAAGCTGACGTACCAGCTGCGCCGCGATATCTCAAAGGCGATCAATCGCTTGCCGCTGCGCTACTTCGACACGCAAACGCATGGCGAAGTCCTTAGCCGCATTACCAACGATGTCGATACAGTAGGCCAAACGCTTACCCAAAGCCTGTCGCAAATGATGAGTGCGGTGGTGATGCTAGTGGGGATCCTCGCAATGATGCTGTCGATTAGTTGGCTGCTGACTGTAGTGGCGCTCTTGGTTGTGCCGCTGTCGATGGGGTTGATTGTTGTGATTACCAGGCGCTCACAAACGCAGTTCATCCGTCAGCAAGATGAGCTAGGCGAGCTCAATGGCCATATTGAAGAGATGTATGCTGGCCACCAGGTAATGCGTGCTTTTCGCGGGCAGGAGCGTTCGTTGAAGACATTTCGGCAGATTAACCAGCGGCTTTTCTCGAGCGCGTGGCAGTCGCAGTTCCTCTCTGGTTTGATGTATCCAGTGATGAATGTGGTGGGGAATATTGGCTATGTTGGTGTGGCGGTGCTCGGTGGCTGGCTGGCAATTGAGGGGCGGATTAAGATTGGCGATATTCAGGCTTTCATCCAGTATATGCAGCAGTTCAATCAGCCAATTGCCCAAACGGCGAATATTGCCAATGTGCTGCAATCGACGGCGGCTGCGGCTGAGCGGGTTTTTGAATTTCTCAAAGAGCCGGCCGAAGCGCCCGATCCGGTGCCTGCTACGACGCTGCCAGTGGTGCACGGCGAAGTGGAGTTTCGCGATGTTGTCTTTGGCTACGACACAAAGACGCCAGTTATTAAGTACCTCTCGGCTCATATTCGCCCTGGCCAGCGAGTGGCGATTGTTGGGCCAACCGGTGCGGGCAAGACGACGCTGGTCAATCTCTTGATGCGATTTTATGATATTGACAGTGGCCAGATCCTGATCGATGGGGTGGATATTGCCCAGATGACGCGCAGCAGTGTCCGGCAGCTCTTTGGCATGGTGCTGCAAGATACGTGGCTTTTCCATGGGACGATCCGCGACAACCTGCGCTATGGCAACCCCGAGGCAAGCGAAGCTGAGCTACTGGCGGTGGCACGGGATGCGCATGTCGACCATTTTGTCCGGTCGCTGCCGGGTGGCTACGACATGGTGCTCGACGAAGCCGCGACCAATATTTCGCAAGGGGAGAAGCAGCTGCTGACAATTGCCCGTGCTATGCTTGCCAAGACACCGATGCTTATCTTAGACGAAGCAACCAGCTCGGTCGATACCCGCACTGAGGTGCTGATTCAGCAAGCGATGGATACACTGATGCAGCACAAGACGAGCTTTGTTATTGCCCATCGCCTGAGCACGATCCGCGACGCCGATCTTATCCTTGTGGTGAAGGATGGCAACATCATCGAGCAGGGTACGCACGACGAGCTGCTCGCCCAGAGTGGCTTTTATGCAGAGCTGTACCAGAGCCAGTTTGCGGAAGAAGTCGATAAACCCGCGTAGCAAGCGTCATAGAGCTAATTGCATCATGTGTTACTTAGACGCAATTAGCTTTCTGAGTTGCCTTAGCAAATCCCGTTTTGGCTGCTTGATGCGGGCAAGGAGGATAGCCCAATCGCCATCATTTCTTTCGAGGGCTTCAAGGATTGTATAATGACCGGTCTTCAATTTCTCGTTAAGTTTCGGCAGACCTCGACCATCTGCATCATCGCGTGTACGGTTAATTTGACGGATAACTAATTCCTCGACCTCGTAGATGACGCGACTTTTGTGCCACGATATCACTGCAATCACAGCAGAGATGATTGATATGATCAAAGAGAATAGTGCGATACCATCAGACAGAGGCATAGTTATTACCGCAAATCAAATATATCCAACGCGCCAAACTTCCCTGTTAGCATACTGCGCTCGATGATGTGCGGGGCGATTGCTTTGGAGAATTTCTTGGGGCGTGTTTTGGCGGGGAGGTCGAGCACGGTATTGAGCGCGTAGACAAAGAATTGATAGCGATGTGTCCCAAAGGCAGGGTGTGGGCCGCCCCAACCGGGCTTGCCCCAGGTAGTCGTGCCTTCGACGGCGCCGTGAGGGAGGTAGTCACTGCCGATTTCTGTGGTGGTGGGTGGGAGATTCCAAACAATCCAATGGTAGAAGCCACCAATGAAGGGTGCGTCGGGGCTGTAGCACACCACAGCGAGGCTCTGCGTACCATCAGGGATGTCGCTGATGGTGAGAGGCGGTCGCTGGTTGCCGCCAAAGCGCGAATAGATCTTTGGTATTTTGGCGTTGTTTTTGAAGGCGGGGCTGGTGACTTTCATGTCTATAGTATACCGTATACTGGTCATGCTCGCCAGAATAATTTCGATCAAATGGCATACAAATGGGATATGTACGGGAGAAAGCACCAAAATAAGCCAGGCAATAGCATCGTAAGCAATTATTTGCTATAGTGGGCCAATAATGATCACCGACCAACTTCTTCGCACCTATCCAATCATCTCCGACCAAGTAGATGAGCGCGAGCTACGGGTTTTGCTGCGTGAGCTTGAGCGGCTTCTGGGAGCTGGCTGCCAGGGGTCGGTTGTTGAATTTGGCTGTTATGTGGGGACGACGAGCTTGTTTATCCGGCGCTTGCTTGATGCGTATCAGCACGTGGGAGCATTTCATGTCTATGATTCATTCGCTGGTTTGCCAGAGAAGACGGCGCAGGATGCGAGCGCAGCTGGTGAGCAGTTTGTGGCAGGGGAGCTTGCTGCAACGCGCAAGGGGTTCCTCCAGCAGTTCAAGAAAGCTGGCCTGCGCCCGCCAGTGGTGCACAAGGCGTGGTTTGCCGAGCTTACCCCGCAGGATGTGCCGGAGGACATTATGTTTGCCTTTCTCGATGGCGACTATTACCAGTCGATTATGGACTCACTCCGGCTCGTAACACCCAAGCTCACTACTGATGCGGTGCTGGTGGTGGACGATTATGCTAACGAAGCGCTGCCTGGCGCGGCCCGGGCAGCCGATGCGTGGTTACAGACGCACCCTAGATTCCGTTACCGGGTGGAAGCGAGCCTGGCGGTTATGACCGCAAAAAAATAACCAACGGCTGGTACGCAGTTGGTAGAGTGACGATGCTATCAAGATAGGGGTGTCGTCTCCGCAGAACCACGGTGACGCCACCCCGTATCTAAATAGTAGCGGAATTATTTACTGATGTCAATAATCTTCTTTGATTTTGGAATAATAATCAGCCGTTTGGCTCGCTTGATATCATAAAATTCTTTCTTAAGTCGGGCAATATTAACCGCATCGGTTATTTTCGATCGACGAAGGTCGAAAATAATGTACTCAGATTGATGAATCGCAACCTTAAATGCACGTTTGATAGTGTGTGGACTTCGGCCGATTGGACATTTCATCTCCCACCGCTTGTTGAGCATGATGATGTCTGGTGTATGGACTCCTTTTCGTTGATCGGGTGGAATGATTGTAATATCATAGCCTTGCTGTGTAAGATAGACAATAGTTGCATTCTCGTGGTGATGAAGAATAACTCCATTTGTTGTGATAGACCCCTGCCTCATACAAAACCATGATAGACTATTATGGTAATAATAGCAAAAATAAGCTTTTGTGATTCATTATTCAGTTTCACATTCGTGACACCTGTTATCCATTGCACTTACCTCAGAACATGCTACAATGAAAGCATCAACTATAAGCCACACAGGGGGAAAAGGTGGACGATCCAATTCATATTACATCAGAAATTGGCCGGTTGAAGACAGTGCTCTTGCATCGGCCGGGTGAGGAGCTCGAGCATCTCACGCCAGAACATTTGCAGCGCCTATTGTTTGACGATATTCCGTATCTCAAGGTTGCGCAGGAGGAGCATGATCGCTTTGCGGAGCTGCTCCGCTCGCGTGGGGTCGAAGTGTTGTACTTAGATGAACTTGCCGCCGAGGCACTCGCTGACGAAGCAGTGCGGCGGCAATTTGTTGTTGAGATGCTGGTGGCGTCGAAGCAAGACAACCAACGAGCATCACGGACACTCGCTGAGTATTTGCTGAGCATGGAGCCGCGCCAGATGGTGCGCAAGCTGATGGCGGGGGTGCGCAAAGATGAGATTAGCCTGCCACCTGAGCAGCAGCAACTTCACACGATGGTGGCGCATGAGCAATATCCGTTTTATCTTGACCCAATGCCGAACCTCTACTTTACGCGCGACCCAGCAGCGGCGATTGGTCAAGGTTTGACGATCAACAAGATGCACTGGCCAGCTCGGCGGCGTGAATCGCTCTTTATGCGCTATATTATCGATTTCCATCCACGCTTTGCTGGCAAGAACATACCGGTTTGGTATGATCGCAGTCAACCATTTTCAATTGAGGGCGGTGATGAGCTGGTGCTTAATAGCCACACGATGGCGATTGGTATTAGTGAGCGCACCTCACCGGAGGCGATTGAGCTGATGGCGACAAAGCTCTTTGCTGAGTCGAATTTTGATACGGTGATTGCCCTTGAGATTCCCAAGAGTCATGCCTTTATGCATCTGGATACCGTCTTTACGATGATTGACCACGACAAATTTACTATCCATCCCGAGATTCGAGGCTTTGAGGGGCGGATGAATATCTTCGTCTTGCATAAGGTAGACGGGCAAGCCTACCCAACTATTACCAAAGAACATAATCTTGAGCAGGTGCTCAGCCAAGCCCTTGGCGTGCCGTCGATCACCTTGATCGAATGCGGTGGCGGTGATGATATCGCTGCAGCGCGCGAGCAGTGGAATGACGGTAGCAATACCTTGGCGATTGCTCCTGGGGTGGTGGTCACCTACGACCGCAACTACGTCACCAACCAAAAACTGCGTGAGGCAGGCGTCGAAGTGCTGGAGATTACTGGCTCGGAGCTTGGCCGGGGCCGTGGCGGGCCACGCTGCATGAGTATGCCATTAATACGAGAGGATGTGTAAATGAACCTACCAACCAATCTAAAAAACCGCTCATTCTTAGCCCTGAAGGACTTTTCGTCAGAGGAAATCCGGCAGATGCTCGACACTGCGCACGAGCTTAAGAAGCTCAAGCGCGAGGGTGTGCCGCACCGCTTGCACGAGGGTAAGCAAGTTGCCCTCTTGTTTGAGAAGAACTCGACCCGTACACGCTGCGCCTTTACCGTGGCGGCCAATGACCTTGGCGTTGCGCCGGAATTTCTCGGCAAGGATGACATTCAGCTCGGCAAAAAGGAGTCGGTTGAGGATACCGCGAAGGTGCTGGGCCGGATGTTTGATGGGATTGAATTCCGCGGCTTTAAGCACTCGACGGTGGAAGACTTAGCTAAATATGCTGGCGTACCAGTGTGGAATGGCCTGACCGACCAGTTCCACCCGACGCAGATTTTGGCCGACTTTATGACGCTCGAGGAGCACATTGGGCCGCTGGCTGGCACGAAGCTGGTCTTTGTCGGTGATGGGCGCAACAATATGGCCAATAGCCTGATGATTGGCTCGGCCAAGATGGGCGTTGACTTCCACATCTTAGCGCCAGCTGAGCTGCACCCGAGCAGTGAGCTGGTTGATCTCGCCCGAGCAATTGCCGCCGAGACTGGCGCGCAGATTACCGTGACGGATGACCGCGCCGCGGCTCTGGAGGGAGCAGACGCGATCTATACCGACGTGTGGGTGTCGATGGGTGAGGAGGCGCAGTTCGCTGAGCGGATTGCTTTGCTCAAACCCTACCAGGTGAACCGCGCGATGCTTGATGAAACACACAATCCACACGTTAAGTTCTTGCACTGCTTGCCGGCCTTCCACGATCTCAATACCGAGACGGGGCTGAAGATCTACCAAGACTATGGCCTTGAGAGTATGGAAGTGACAGACGAGGTGTTCCGCAGCGAGCACAGTGTGGTCTTCGACGAAGCGGAGAACCGCATGCACACGATTAAGGCAGTGATGGCACTGACGTTATAACAACTAACTGAGGCATAGGGGGCCTCACGTATGACAACACAACAAACACAACAAGAGAGCAAGCTGGGGTGGCGATCGCTCACCGGGCTTGTTATCGGCAGCATGATTGGGGCTGGTATCTTCAATCTTGTCCGTAATACCGCAGAGTCGGCTGGGCCACTGGCAACGATCATTGCCTGGCTTGTCACTGGGGTGGGAATGGTATTCCTCGTCCTGAGTTTTCGCAACCTTGCCGAGAAGCGCCCCGACCTTGACGCTGGTATCTATAGCTATGCCGAGGCAGGGTTTGGCAAATATGTTGGGTTCAACTCGGCCTGGGGGTATTGGATCTCGGCCTGGATTGGCAACATCGCCTATGCGGTGACTGCCTTTTCGGCACTTGGCTATTTCTTCCCGCAGCTGTTTGCTGACGGCCAAAACTGGGCCTCGGCGATTGGTATGTCGATTCTGCTCTGGGGCGTGCACTGCCTGATTCTCAGAGGTGTGCGCACGGCGAGTGTAGTGAACTTGCTCATCACGATTGCCAAGATTGTTCCACTGATTATCTTCCTTGTGGCAATTATTGCTGCCTTTAAGCTCGATATCTTCTCGAAAGATCTCTGGGGCCTGGCTGGTAGCAATCTGAGTCTTGGAGCGATTCTCCATCAGGTCAAGGAGATGATGATCGTTACCGTCTGGGTGTTTATTGGTATCGAGGGTGCAGTTGTGTTCTCGGGCCGGGCTAAGCAGCGCAGTGACGTCGTTAAGGCGACCTTCATTGGTTTTGCCGCCGTGCTTGCGCTCTATGTCTTGATGACCGTCCTCGCCTTCGGCGTGGCAACGCAGCCAGAGCTGGCTGGTCTTAAAGACCCAGCAATGGCACTCTTGCTTGAGAAGGTGGTTGGGCCGTGGGGTGCCTGGCTGGTCAATATTGGCTTAATCATTGCGGTGCTCGGTGGCTGGCTGGCATGGACGATGTTTGCGGCTGAGCTGCCCTACCAGGCGGCAAAGGCTGGCACTTTTCCGACGTTTTTTGCCAAAGAGAACAAGGTTGGCGTGCCAAAGAACTCGCTGCTGGTGACCAACGCCTTGGTGCAGCTCTTTATCCTGACGATACCGCTGACAAGTGGCTCGGTGTATAACATTGGTATTGCCATTGCGACATCGGCAATTCTCGTGCCCTATGCCTTGACGGCCTTTTACCAGCTGAAGTACTCGGCTCTGGAGAAGCCAGAGACAAAGGGCCGGGCGGCCAATATCTTGATTGGTGTGATGGCTAGTGTCTATAGCGTCTGGCTGGTCTATGCCGCCGGGGTGGAGAACTTGCTGGTGACGGTGTTCTTGTATGTGCCGGGTATTGTGGTGTATGGCCTGATGCGTCGGCAGCAAGGCAAGAAGCCATTTACGGCGCTTGAGTGGCTGCTTGTTGCAGCACTACTGGTGGCGCTGGCTTATGCGCTATTCCAGCTGCTGACTGGTGGGCTGGATAAGACACTTGGTATTACGATGCCCAAGCTGTTTAACTAATGAGGAGCAATGCGGTGCGCCAAGAAAAGGGCGCACCGCTTGGCAATAAGAGAAAGGAGTGTGATGTTTCGCTACGCGATTACCCGCCGGCCAAGCCGTAGTTTGATCAACGGCATTAGCCAAACACCGGAGAAGGGTAAGCCAGACTACGAGCGAGCAATGCAGCAGTACGATCAGTACGTTGCGCTGCTCCGCCAGTGCGGCCTTGAAGTGACGGTCTTAGAGCCTAATGAGGAGTACCCGGATAGCGTCTTTATTGAGGATAATGCTCTGTGTACGCCGCATGGGGTGGCGATTTTGTCGCGGCCTGGGGCAGCAAGCCGGCGCGGCGAGGCGAGCTTGCCCGATTTGCGCCAGGCGCTCAGTCAGCATTATGATACGATTGAGCAGGTCGAGACACCAGGTACCGTTGACCCCGGCGATATTATGATGGTGGGTGACCACTACTATATTGGCCTAAGCCACCGCACGAACCAGGCGGCGGCCGAGCAGATTACCGCTATCCTTGAGCGCTATGGCATGACGGCCGAGACAGTTGAGGTGACAGGGATTCTGCACCTCAAGGATGATGTGGTTTACCTAGATAACAACAACCTGATCGTTGCCAAGGCGTATGAGCACCACCCGGCTTTTGCACCATTTAACAAACTGGTGGTGGATGACGATGAGTACTATGCGGTGAATAGCTTGTGGATTAATGGCACGGTGATCGTGCCGCAGGGCTTTCCCAAGATTGAGCAGCAGATCCGCGACTGTGGCTACCACGTAGAACTAATTGATACCAGTGAATTTGAAAAAATAACCGGCAGTTTGACCTGCATGTCGTTGAGGTTTTAGGATGAGCACAATTGTGATTGCATTGGGCGGTAACGCCCTCCAAAAACAAGGTGAAGCAAGTGCGGCCGCCCAGCAGCGAGTAGCGAGCGAGACGGCAGCTCAGCTAGTGCCGCTGATTGCGGCTGGCCATCAGCTGGTGATCGTTCACGGCAATGGGCCGCAGGTGGGGAATATTGTGCTCCATGAGGAAGCGATTAATACCCCTGAGGTGCCAACGATGCCGCTTGATACGTGCGGCGCAATGAGCCAGGGGGAGATCGGCTACTGGCTGCAGCAGGCGCTGACGAACGAGTTTGCCCGCCGCGGTATGCCAAACCACGCGGTGACGATGGTGACGCAAACAGTAGTTGATGCGGGTGACCCAGCGTTTGCAAATCCTACGAAGCCAATCGGAGTCTTTTATGCCTCCGAGGCTGAGGCGCAGCAGTCGGCGGCGGGGCGTGATTTCGTCTTCAAAGAGGATGCGGGGCGAGGCTGGCGCCGCGTCGTGCCATCGCCTCGGCCCCAGCGCGTGGTCGAAGAAGGCGCGGTGCGTGCTTTGCTTGATGCTGGCTTGACTGTCGTGACAGCGGGCGGCGGCGGAATTCCGGTAGTTGAGGATGAGGCGCACGGTATGGCCGGGGTCGAGGCGGTGATCGATAAGGACTTTACCGCTGCGGTGGTGGCTGATGCGATTGATGCTGAAGCTTTGGTAATTCTCACTGCTGTCGATAACGCGATGGTCGACTATGGTACGCCGCAGGCCCGTGCGATTGGCCGGACGACCAGCCAGGAGATGCACGCCTATGCCGAGCAGGGGCAGTTTGCGTCGGGTAGTATGCTACCGAAGGTGCAGGCTGCGCTCAATTTCGTGGCAAAGCCTGGTCGGCGCGCCATCATTGCCAACCTAGAGCATGCCGCCGCTGCTGTGGCCGGTGAGCAAGGGACGATTATTGTGTCGTAGGATATTTGCGAAGAGAGAAGTAGATAGACACTGGTGCAGAGGGCGCTGGTGTCTATTTTTGATGGCATTGTTCTGTGGTGAGTATGATATAACCGGTACTTTATTTCTCAAACTACTTGACATTTCAATATACCTTGTATAGCATAGTACCAGGCAATAACAATAATATAGTAAGGAGTATCGAATGAGGAGAATCGATATAATCAAGCGAGCGGGGCGTAACCTACGCCAAGCCAAGGCTCGCACAGCACTAACAGCACTGGCGATGTCGGTGGGAGCATTTACAATTGGTCTGGCGCTGATGCTGGGCAATGGCGGCCGGGCTTTCTTGACCTCGGTGATTGATAGTGCCGGTAGTGCCTCAACGGTGTATGTGACGCACGCCCGTAACGAAAAGAAATTACCTGAATATGGCAAAAATAAGGCGGTGAATGAGAGCGGTACCCTCGTGCTGAGCGATGATGACATCGCCAAGCTCAGCAAGCTGGATCACGTCAAGACGGTGCGGCCGTACGCGAATGTGACCCAAGTGGTGCGCTATGTAGAGAGCCCAGCTAACCATAAGCGGCTGATTGCCTCGATTAACGTCAAGAACGAGGGTAAAACATCGAAAATTGTAGCCGGTGAGTTAACGAAGACTGATGACGGTACAGACCTCGTGCCTGGCCAAGCCATCCTTGCCAAGGAATATCTGGCCGACTTTGGCTTTGACTCGGCCCAGGATGCGGTCGGCAAGACGGTTACGCTCCATGCTCAGGGGCCGGGTGGGGTGCATGATGCTCAGCTGACTATTGTGGCGGTTGAAACAGCCGGGATGGCCTCAATTGGCTACCAGCCTGGTGTGACGATTGCAACCGATGATGCACTGCTTATCAACCAAAAGACCAAAGCCCCTGGCGCGGCCAACCAGTACCCAAGCGTCGTGATACGAGCAGATAGTGATGATCATGCTGCTGCTGTGAAAGACGCCGTCGTGAAGCTCGGTGGTGGTACCTACCAAGCCCAGACCTTTACTGAAGCAAAGGAAGGTATGCTCAGTCTCATCAATGGGGCACAGTATGCTCTGCTCGCCTTTGGTGCCCTCGCCTTGCTGGCTAGTATGTTTGGGATCATTAACACCATGTACATCTCGGTGCTGGAGCGAACGCAGCAGATTGGCCTGATGAAGGCGCTGGGGATGCGTAGCCGTGATGTTGGTAAGCTCTTCCGCTACGAGGCTGCGTTGATCGGTGTCATCGGTGGTGCGATTGGTGCAGGCGGCGCCAGCCTGCTGAGCTTGCTCAACCCCTGGATCGTTGAGAAGCTCAAGTTTGAGGAGGGTATGCAGCTGCTTCTACCGGAAGCCTGGCAGATGGTCGCCCTCGTGGCACTACTGGCCATCCTCGGCATTATTGCCAGCTACTTACCAAGCCGCAAGGCAACCAAGCTTGACCCAATCGAGGCATTAAGGACAGAATAGAATAAGGAGAAGGACATGATTGAACTACGGCATATTACCAAAACCTATGGCAAAAAGCACAACCAATTTAAGGCACTTAATGATATCAACCTCACCATCCCTGGAGGCGCGAGTGTAGCTATCCTCGGCAAGTCCGGCTCGGGTAAGTCTACCTTGATGCACGCGATCTCTGGTCTCGACCGGCCACAGACAGGGCAGGTAGTGATCGGCGGGCGAGATATCCTGCAGATGAAGCCGCGGCAGGTTGATGCCTTCCGGGCACGGACGATCAGCTTCATCTTCCAGAGTTTCTTTGTCGAGGGTAACGATAGCGTGGTGAGTAACGTGATGCTACCGCTGGAGATCGCTGGTGTGCCGCGGGCGCAGCGCAGTGCCAAGGTAAACCAGGCGCTCGAGGCGGTCGGCCTGGCCAGCAAAAAGCACAATAAGGCCAAGGATTTGTCTGGTGGGCAGAAGCAGCGTCTGGCGATTGCCCGGGCAATCGTGGGCGAGCCGAAGATCCTATTTGCTGATGAGCCAACTGGCAACCTGGATAGCGAGACGGGTACCCAGATCGAGGAGCTACTCTTTCGCCAGCAGCGCGAGCACGGCACAACGCTGATTATTGTGACGCACGATGCGGATCTAGCTAAGCAATGTGATTACCAAGTGGTGATCAAAGACGGGCGTGTCACACGCCATAACATCCCAGGGGGACACTGATGAATGCAACTGACTATGCCGAGGCGCTGACGACACAGCTGCGCAAAGGCTTCTTATCGTACTGCGTGCTGGTGGTGTGTGCTAAGGAGCCGCGCTACACCAGCGAGATCATCCAGCAGCTCCGTCAGGCTGACCTGATGGTGGTGGAGGGGACGATCTACCCATTACTGAGTCGCTTGCAAAAGGACGGGCTCTTGCAACACGAATGGAAAGAAAGTGAGCAAGGGCCACCACGCAAATACTATACGGCCACACCATTTGGCGCAGAGGTGACCAAGCAGCTCAAACACAATATTGCGGCACTAAGTAGTACAATAGAGAAGTTGTAAGGAGGACATGTCATGAAGGAAATTACCAATATCCACCTCGCCAAGACACCGTTTCGTGTTGAGGTCGAGGCGAAGCACGCGCTGGGAGAGTATCTGGCGTCGATTCAGCAGCGGATGCATGCCGAACCAGAAGCAATGCGCGAGATCGAAGCGCGGATGGTCGAGCTGCTGGCCGAGCGCGGTGTGACGCGCGATGGTGTGGTGACTACTGAGGATGTCACAGCGCTGCGCGGTCAGATGGGCGAACCTCGAGAGTTTGCCAGTGAAGCCGAGGCGGGAGACGACGATGCTGCGCTGCGAGATGCAGCTGAGGCGGCTCTCGCGGATGGGGCACCCAAGCAGCTGATGCGCGATACAGATCATGCGTTGATCGGTGGGGTATGCGCTGGGGTAGCGGCATACTTTGGGATCAGCCCGCTGTGGATTCGTCTGCTGGCGATCGTCTCACCTTTTATGACGTTTGGGACGGCGCTGCTGATCTATATCGTGATGTGGCTTTCTATTCCACCAGCAGTGACGGCGTCGGATAAGCTGCGTATGGCCGGTAAGCCAGTGACGTTTGATAGCTTAAAAAAAGCCGCGGCCGAGCCTGCTGGTGGTAGCCAAGCAGCTCAGACTGCAGCGAAAGTCCTGCGCATTATGATTGGCTGTGGCGTCTTGATGATGGCGCTGGGCGCACTTGTCGCACTGATGGTCGGTGGCGTAATGAGCGCGACTATGGTCTCAAGCATGGGCGACTTTGCTGCGCAGAGCTGGCTGTGGTTGGCATATGGCTGTGCAGTGCTCGGCGGCGTCGCTCTGACTGCTTTGCTCTCACTTGGTGCATGGAGTATCTTTGCCTGGCGGCTGAAGCGGCCGGTTGGTATTGCGATGCTAGCGATGCTCCTCGTTGGGGCGGTTGCTATCTCTGGCCTAGCGGTTGGTGGCATGAATGCGGGGATGAGTCTCGACCGCCAGATGCGCGACGTGCAGCGCACCAAGGTAGTTGACGTCGCCGATGCCACTACAGTGCGTGTCGATGGCACCGCCAGGGTAAGCTATGGGGGTTATGCTGAAAAACCGCGTGTTGAGATAGATTACCTGCAGATGAAGGGTGTCAAAGAGCCAACAGCGACGATTGCTAAGGAAGGCAGCCGGGCTATTGTGACCGTGCAGCATGATGCCTGCCGTGATCGCCACAACCTCTTCTCGACGTGTACCTACTCACCCAAGGATTATGTCAGCATCCGCGTCTATGGGCCATCACCACAGATGATGGAGGTGGACCATCGCCCTGATGTGGTGACTGATCGGTCGTAGCTGCGGTGAGGATAGGCACTAATGACCCGCTTGGATGAGCGGGTCTTAGTGTGTTTTTGTTCTTGTATAGAGGGGAAGCAGAGAAGCGTGCGATGGGCCGCGTCTTCGTCAGTATGGTGATTTATGATACCTTTGCTATACTAGAGGTATGAGTCAGCCGTCGTCTTCCCAGATTTTGAGTCCATCGGCACTTGCGATGGTAGCGCAGCACTGCAAAGTGGCGCGCGATCAGGTGCAGGTGGTGCCGATTGAGGGCTCATCGATGGGTTGTCGGCGAGCTGTTGCACTGGCTGGAGCGCAGTCGGTGTTTGTCAAAGAAGCCGATCCAGAAGCTTCAAACCACGCTGCATTGGCAGCAACCCTTGGCAAAGACCATGCAGTTATTCGGGCGTTGCAACAGGCTAATTCGCCTCTGGTGACGGAGTTTGTTCAGTATGATGATGAGCGGGTGATTATGCTTAGCCAGGCGTATATTGCCAAGGATGGCTGGCAGTGGCAGCCGCCTGATGTAGCGGATACGCCGGCGAGCCAGCGGTATATAGCGGCGGTGCTGCGCGCGATTACCCAGCTTGAGCAGACGCAGCTGCCCAAGGCAGCGGATGAGACGCTTGGGCTGCATGCTACAGCGTTTGACCGGGTGGTGCAGTGCCAGGGCCTGACGCTCCTTCGCGATGATGTAGCGCGGCGTGAGGAGCTCCAGCAGACGTACCGCTCCTGGGCTGAGCAAGCCAGTAAGCCACTGATTCGCCAGCGCTACGAGCAATTTTGCGCTGTGCTTGATCATACCGAGCGCTTAGCTGATCTTGCCATGCTGGCTCAGCAGGTGGCTGACCAGCCGTGCGATCGCTTGAGCCATGGCGATGTGCGGAGTGAGACGATTGCCTACCATGCTGCTCAGGATGAAGTAAAGCTGATCGATTGGCAGTGGGCAGCTTATGTGCCAAGGCGGTGGAGTGCAACCGAGTTTTTGCTCGATATGGCGCGCCGCGGCTACGATGTGCAGGCCTGGCAGGCTGAGCTGAACCGGCCGCTGCTTGCTGGCCTAGTAGGGTATTATGCCGTGTGCAGCGCCCAGCCCGCTCCTGAGGCAGCTCAGGCAGTGCGGCGGCTCCAGGCGTATATGGCGGCCACGGCGTATGATATGCTGGGCTATGAGTAGCTGACTGGTTGATGGATGCTGAGTTGGTTGCGACGAAAGTACTTATACGCGTCTAATTTTAGAGTAGCGCATTAACATGCGTCAAACACATGTAATTCTCCAGAAGATAGCAGATGAATGTTTTTTCTACAGCAGGTGTATAACACCAGTTTTATGCAATAATGCATCATTGATATGAGCGTAAAACTACCTTGAAGGTGTGTTTCTTACCAACACGCAAAATGTCACCGTTAGTCAGTGGTGTATCTTCGCTGGAAATTTTGGAGTCATTGATCTTCACGGCATTTTGCTTGATGAGCCGTCTGGCCTCGCCGCGACTTTTTGTGATGCCCAGTCGAACAATGATATCGATAATTGACTCATGGGCATCTACCTGAATGATGTCAATATCCTTGGCAAGATTCTTCTGACTCACCTCAGAGACCCATTGCTGCTCAGCATCAACGGCGGCGCTCGCTCCGTGGTACATTGACACTATCTCTCGAGCAAGACCCTTTTTGATATCGCGTGGGTTTTCTCCGTCGTTGAGTCGATTTTTAATTACAGCAATCTCACTCATAGGCAGGCGCGTACAATCCACAAAACACTGGTAAATACCCGCATCCGCCAGCTGCATGATTTTAAAGAACATATCTTTGGCATTCAGATCGAGACCCACACCGGTGCCAAGGCTTTTGCTCATTAATTTTTCGCCGGTTTCTGGGTTTTCGAGCAGTGTGGTTGTCATGACAAACTTTTCTTTTTGCTTGTAGCGCTTGAGTAATGTACGGCCAGCCAGCATGTTGAATGTTTGGTCGGTGCCACCAATCTCTACATCAACATCCATTGCCACGGAATCGTAGCCCTGCATCAGCGGGTAGAAGAACTCATGGACGAAGAGTGGCTTCTCGGCAGCGACTCGCTTTTTGAATGCATCGCGCTCTAGCATCTGCTGCACGGTAAAGTTGGAGGCAAGCTCCACAGAATCTTCAAATGTTAGCTTGGAGAGCCATTCCGAATTAAACTGGAATTCTATCGGGTTGTCGATATCGTTAAAATCTAGAATCTTGCCAATTTGTGCCTTAAATGTCTGCAGGTTCTCCAGCACTTGTTCGCGTGTTAGCTGCACACGCATCGAAGTTTTATCGCTCGGATCACCGATCATCGCGGTAAAGTCGCCAATTAGCACAATAATCCGGTGGCCAAGAGCGTGGAACCGTTCGAGTATTAGATAATTTGTTGAGTGCCCAAGATGAACATAGTTCGCAGTTGGGTCAATACCAAGATAGAATGTGAGGCGGCGGCTACTTTGTAGCTCCTTTTTGAGACTATCTTTGCTCGGAAGAATTTCGGCAACTGAGCGAGATAGCGCCTCATCAATCAAGTGTTCGTCGGTAATAACGTGGTGCGCTTGAGTATTCATGTATAGTATTTTACTACATACGAGAAGAGATAAAAAACTGAACATGCCTTGAGATCACTTGTTATGTGCCGCTGGAGTCCTATGATGTACGGTGTATCATAATTTGAAAGGGAACTGCGAGTGTGCAAATGTCTTGTTTATACGTAGATGTATGACACCGCTTATACTACTTATGCTACAGTTGATGGTAGTGCTAGATCTGAAGATACACTACAATAATACTATGAATCAAGAATGGAACGTTATAAGTCAAAAGAAGTTAGTCGACTCACCGTGGTACAAGCTAAATATTGAAACCGTCAGGCTTCCGTCAGGCAAGGTCTTCGATGATTATTACGTGCGAGAGGGTATGAACGCCGTTTTGATCGTTCCACGCACTCATGAAGGCAAATTTTTACTGGTGCGTCAATATAAACACGGGGCGCAGCAAAGTGTTATAGAATTTCCTGCGGGTAAGATTGATGCGGGTGAATCTGCTTTAATTGCTGCAAAAAGGGAATTATATGAAGAGACTGGAGGCACCTCCAGTCTTTTTGTAGAGGGACCTACATTTTTTGAGGACCCTACAAATAGCCGTGTCAAGATAGCGATCGTCTTTGCTGATAATGTCACTATAAAGCATAGGCAACATCTTGACGATAATGAGGATATTGAAGTAATACAGCTAACAACTGACGAGCTACGAACTATGCTCATGAACAATGAGCTATCTGTGGCAGCGTCCGTAGCAGCAGGTTGGATAGCGCTAGAGAGGAGATGGTAACATGAAGAGACATAAGTCCGGGACAGTAAACCAGGTATTGAAAAAAGCAAACTGATGATTGAGGTAATTGATAAGGAATGAGGAGTGGGATGGAGGCTGTTCGTCGATGTGGTATCTAGACAGATATAGCGAATAAAAGGGGAAATCAGAAGTTCTATATTCGTGCTAGAATAGTCACAGAGCAGAAAGTAGGGGGGTGAGGGTAGAAAATATGCGCAAAAAGAAACTAAGTGACAACGGCAGACTAAGCTTTCGCACTATCATCTTCCGTGGTGTCCTCTATGTCATCATTATTCCAACAACTATTATGTTTCTCCTCGTTGGTGGATTTTATCTTAAGTTAGATATCGAGGCTGGCCAAGCTCAAGCGACAATGAGGACGTATTTACGTAACAAGTATAAAGAAGAATTTGTTGTCGAGAAACCAATACGAAACGGAAGTGGGTTCGCGGTGCGGGGGTGGTTTGAGGCGGTAGCTTATCCTATAGCGAACAAAAAACCTCCCTTTAAGGTGATGATGTCACTTTCAGACCCATGGGATGATTATGTAGATACACTATGGGGCATGCAAGAAATGGCAAGAATAAAACCGATGGTCGATAGAATAATGGCTGGATCGTACGCGTCTACTGTGGATATAGCAACGGGCGAAATTGGCAATGCTGTTACAGACACTAAGGCTTTGCCGTTATTTCAAGAGGTAGCACATAAGCATAGCCAAAGTATACTCTATAAGCTAGAAGTAACTGCGCAAAACGATGCTTCTTCGTTGATGCACTATGAGCGAGTCAAGCAGTTGTTGCAGATTATTAAGGATGTTCCGGCTGAGACTAAACTGATATACCGATGGTACGAAAATGGTACTAAACACGTCATAGTGCTCTTAGAAGATGAAATAGCAAAAATACTTCACAAAAACCAAGATATTCATATATATGATAAAGAAATAGTTAAGGAGAAAAAATGAATTTGAAAACTGAACAGTATCTTGCATTGTCATCGCTTGCTTATCAAGTAACACCAAATAGTTTGTTAGATGATGTGTCAAAACAAACCCTTAAAGAAATTGTCTCTTACTTGATCGCAAGAACTGATTTGCTTGAACTTAAACCTCTCTCCTCATGGCGCTTCATCAATTAACAACTTTCAGAAGAGGAACAACCTGAAAGTTCTATATTAATGTAAGAATAGTCACAGAGTAGAAAGTGGAGGAGGGTAGAAAGTATGTCCAATAAAAAACCAAGCGATAACAGCAAACTAAGCTTCCGCACAATTCTTCTCCGTAGTATTCTCTATGTAATTGTTGTACCAACAGTCATCATGCTTCTCTTTGTTGGCGGATTCTATCTCAAATTATGTGCTGAAGCTAGCCAAGCTCAAGCAGCAATGAAAACATATCTACATAGTAAATATGGTGAAGAATTTATCGTCGAACGACCAGAAAAGAATGGAAGTGGGCTCGGTGTAGAAGGGTGGTTTGAAGCAATAGCCTGCCCAAAGAATCACACAGACATCCGCTTCATTGTTATGCTGTCATCCTCAGGGAAGCATGATGGCTATGCTGGTGCTGTATGGTCAAAAGAAGAGACTGATCGACTCAAACCTATTATTCAGCGTATCTTTAGTAAAGATGTAGTGTATAGTGTAACCATCCAATCGTCTATGACGCTACAAACGAAAGATATACAAGTTTACGGTGCAATACCACGTTTTACACAAGCGGCAGCACAATATAAGCAGCAAATTCCATATAATATCACTATTCAAAAAACACACCGAACACGAGAATATCAGGAAAAAATGCACATCGTCGATAATCTTAAAGAGCTTGCAAAGGATCTGCCAGATACCGTTGATACTACTATTCGCTACCAAGCGCAAACATCTGGAGGTAAGAAGTTTGATTTGGATATAACAATCACGGCATTAAAATCCACACCACAAGAAACATTAATTACGATGTTCCAAGAAAAGGAGAGTCTGTAAATATGAGCATAACAATAGAGCAATATCTTGCACTAAGTGCACTTGCCTATAAATACAACCTTCAAAAGAATAACTAGAGAGTTCTATAATTATGCTATTAGTAGTCGCGTAGCTAGAGATAGGAATTCTGAGAGCAGAAGACATGCACAATAAAAAACCAAGTGACAACAGTAAACTAAGCTTCCGCACCATCCTCTTCCGTGGTGTTCTCTATGTGATTATCATTCCAACAGGTATCATGTTGGTAATATTTGGTATATTCTACACAAAATCTACTATTGATGATCATATTGCTCAATCACATATGCGGTCATACCTCAAACGTAAGTATGGCCAAGAATTTATAGTAGAGAATTATCGAATCGAGGGAGCTGGCCTTGGAGTAGATGGTGTTGCTAAGGCTGAGGCGTATGCTAAAAGTGACCACGCGATTCGATTTATGGTGAAGGGTTTTCCGGGGGATAACCCATACAGTAATAACTATTGGGATGGATACCCCGATATGATATGGGCAAAACACCTCAAAAAGGATATTGATCCTATGATAAAAAACGTATTTGGTGCCGACACATCACTCACATCAATAGAAGTTTACAGTATACCTGCAGTAAACCAAAGGATAGGAAAAGAGATACCATTGTATCGTGATGCCTTTCAGCGATTTGGTAAAGATATACATGTCGCTGTGCGTATAAAGAGTAGGGTTGTCCATAATGATATAGCCGCACAGATATACCAGATAATCGTCAAGCTGCGAGAGTTCGGTGTGTCGCTATCTATTAATTATGAGAACCCCACGGCATATGTTGCATTAGTCGAAGAAACAAGTATACGCGGTATACACTCACCGCAGGATGTGGGGAAATATATCGAAATGAAGGAGAAAAAGCTATGAAAATAGAACAGTACTTGGCATTAAGCATATTATCTTACAGTACATCCCTAAGTAGTTTTGCCTCTAGCAGCGAGAGGCCACCATTGAGGCGCTCATAAAACAGGGAAAAATTGACAATTATCGCCATAGCGATGGATCTATTTCTCCCGAATGCAACCCCCTCCTCTCTCACACCTTGACAACTCATCAACGCTACAACTTGCAGAATAAGAATAACTCAATAGTTCTGCATTTGTGCTATAATAGTCGCGTAGCCAAAAATAGGAGTTGTTGGGAGAAGAGAATATGTCCAAGAAGGAACTAAATAATAACACCAAACTAAGCTTTCGTACCATTCTTCTCCGTGGTATTCTCTATGTCATCATTATTCCAACAGCTGTTATGTTTCTTCTTGTTGGTGGATTCTATCTCAAGGCCGATATTGAGGCGAATCAAGCTCAAGCAACAATGAAAACTTATTTACAAAACAAATATAATGAGGAATTCATCGTTGAGAAACCAGAGCGGAAGAGCAGTGGTCTTGGCGTAGAGGGAGTACTAGCTGCCAATGCTTACCCTATACGAGATCCTCATATACGATTTTCTGTAAACACCTCATCGAATGGCAATCAAGATAACTATCCAGGTGTAATATGGTCCCGCTCTCAGAATGATAAGTTAATAAAGGATCATATCATAAATAACTCGTGGGCGCAGACCGACATCACTGTCAGTCTTGCAGACAATACAGCACAGTCGCTGAGCGGTACACCTAAAACATACGAAGAAGCGATAGCGTCTTATGGAAAAGACATACACTACATAATAAGTGTTAATCGTAATACAAATCAATTGGCTGTCGATAACCAGGATCGGTACTATCTCATGAGCCTCATTAGATATATCAATCAGCAAAAAGTTGGCTACCGTATTATACATTACAGCATACACGATACGAAGATGGACGCAGACATAGTGTGCAATATACAGGTAGAAGGTACGCGTCTATTAGATGAAAAACAAGCCAATGAATGCTTCAGAAAATAAGGGGTGAGGACAGAAAACATGCACAAGAAAGAACCAGACGAGAATAATAGGCTAAGCTTTCGCACCATCCTCTTTCGTGGTATCCTCCGCGTTATCATTATTCCGACATGCGTCATACTTCTATTAACTGGTGTATTAATCGGTATATTTCATATTAAGTATCTTATAGAGGCTCATCAAGCTCAGACTGAAATGCGCGCCTATCTAGAGAAGAAATATCACCAGCACTTTATTATTAAGAACTATCGAATTGAAGGAGGAGGATTTGCAAGAAGGGGTGGCAAAGTTGCAGATGCACATAGAGAGGGTAGCTCTTACACCTTTCGCGTTTTAGAGAAAGATCACCGGCTTTACCGCGATAACTATCTCTCGGCACTTTACAATGAGCAGGAAGAAAAAGATCTTACCAAGATGGTTAAAAAGTTGTCTATACCTGCAGTAAAATATGTGCCAGATATTACAATTACTCCTGACGTAGCTGATGGGATACAGGGCACGCCAGCTTTTGCTGAGATGTTGCGGAAGTATGGGGACCATATTATATATGAAGTATCTATTGTTGTAGTAGGGGACCAGGTAAAAGAAGAAGATGTCCAAAACGTAAGAAGACTTATGGAGTATGCCCAATCAAAAAACCCGAAAAGTTATGCTGTGAGATATGTTGTAAATAGTAGAACTGAAGATGCGCGATATGTTTGTCAGGAGTATGGAGGTATAAGCGAGAAAGCGGCGCAAGAAGCTTCCAAGGATTGCTTTAAAAAGAGTAAGGGGAGGATATAGTCAATAAATCTCTAAAAGAAATCATGAAGAAAGTACCTAAAAACCAATCGCCTTGAGCGTAGACCCCTCTCCTCCCTCGCATCCTGGCACCTCATTAACGCCACAACCACTTCATCTGGTATGTCGGCTATTGCTGTGCAAGATCCAGCCACCAAGGACATTGTCTTTGCCTACCGCGGGACAGATATTGATAAAAATATCTGGGAAGCGATGAAAAATATTGAGTCGGATATTGCGATTGCATCGAGTGGGAATGTTTTTGTACAGGATGGGCTGAACCAATTCCACGATGCCTACACCTTCTATACCGAGACGATCAAGAAAGTTGGTGGCGGTGCTCATGTAGGCACCAAGAGCTTCACTGGCCATTCACTCGGTGGTAGGCTAGATGGTTTGGGCCACTTTCTCAATATTAGTTAGGTAGCATACTAGCCTTCATAATTTCCTAGAGGAAGAATAAGACAGCGAGAGATAATAAATGGGCTGATACGAGCACGTCGCTTCTGCAGGAGCCTCTTTAAGCTAGCTTTCATCTCCCTCCTGCACAATACCACACATGAAAACAGCAACCATGACCCAATCAGCCGCAGTGGTAGAGACACCCGCTGCGCCGGTGCTGCGTGCGCTTAATCCGCGGACGCTCAGTATCGATATTGTGCTGCCAGTGCTTAATGAGGCGCATGTTATTGCGCGCTCGGTGAGCACGTTGCACGCGTATTTATCACAGCATGTGCCGCATCGCTGGCGCATCATTATTGCCGACAATGGCAGCACAGACGGTACAGCGGAAGTGGTGCGCCAATTGGCGGTACGCTACCCCGAGGTGCAGCTCATTCAGTTTGCCGAGAAAGGCCGTGGCCGGGCTCTCAAGCAAGCTTGGCTACAGAGCTCGGCCGATATTCTGGCCTATATGGATATCGATCTCTCTACCAATTTAGACAGCTTCGTCCCAATGATCACCCCGCTGATTATGGGTGAGGCAGCTGTGGCGACGGGCTCGCGCCTGATGAAGCAGTCGCGTACAACCCGCGGCTTCAAGCGCGACACCATCTCGCGCTGTTACAACTGGATTATTCGCCGGACGATGAAGACAAAATTCGTTGATGCTCAGTGCGGTTTCAAGGCGATTCGGCGCGATGCGGCACGCAAGATTCTGCCTCGCATCAAGGATACTGGCTGGTTCTTTGATACCGAGCTACTCGTCAAGGCAGAGTACGCTGGTTATACCATCCACGAGGAGCCAGTTGAGTGGGTCGAAGACACCGATTCGCGCGTTCATATCATCAAGACCGCAACAGATGATCTCAAGGGCCTCTCGCGGGTGCGGCGCGAATACGGCAAGGTGGGCTTTGGTGAGCTAGCAGCTGTGGCTGGACTTTTGCTACTAACGAGTGCGCTCTACCTCTGGAACTTAACCATCAATGGCATGGCCAATAGCTACTATGCTGCCGCTGCTCAAGCAGCGAGTACCGACTGGACGGCCTGGCTGTTTGGCAGCCTTGATGCAGCGAACTTCGTTAGTGTCGATAAACCGCCTATCAGTATGATGATTATGGGGCTGAGTGGTCGGCTCTTTGGCTTCTCATCGTGGAGTATGCTCATGCCGCATGCGCTTGCCGGAGTCGCGACAGTCATGCTCGTCTATGCAGCGGTCAGGCGGTGGTATGGTGCTAAGGCAGGGCTCATCGCTGGTGTGGTGATGGCGCTGACGCCAGCAGCTGCCTTGATGTTTCGCTTTAATAACCCCGATAGTTTCTTGACGCTCTTCTTGACGGCCAGTGCCTACGCCTTCCTCCGCGCCTTTGAAAATAAGAAGCCAGTGTTGTGGCTGAGCCTTGCAGGGCTCTTTACGGGCTTGGCCTTTAATACAAAGATGCTGCAGGGGCTATTGGTGCTACCAGTGATGGCACTGCTCTATCTAGTGTGCGCCCGGCCAAAGCTCGTGACACGCCTCTGGCATCTTGGCGTGGCTGGCGTGGTAACGGCTGTCTCGACCTTTTGGTGGAGCGTGCTTGTGTGGCTTACTCCGGCGGCTCATCGCCCGTGGGTGGGCAGTACCAATGATAATAACATTTGGAGTTTGATTTTTGGCTACAATGGCTTTGGGCGCTTGCTGGGTAATAGCGGTGGCCCTGGCAAAGCGCCAGGTGGTGGGGTAGCGCAGATAGGCCAAGCGGCGGCAACCGCAACCCAATCTGCCGCGCAATCGGCTGGTCATACGGCGACGCAGGCAGCATCCATGACGCCACCAGCCGGTGGTGGTATGGGTGGCCATGGTGGTGGCCCAGGAGGTGTTGGTTTTGGCGGTGAGACAGGGGTGCTGCGTATCTTTAACGAAAGTTTTGGCCCTAATATTGCCTGGTTGCTTGTGGTAGCCGTGATCGGTGGCGGGCTCGTACTATGGCTGCTGCGCCGCGCACCACGGCACAACAAAGAGCGTGTTGGTGTGCTGCTGTGGCTGGGCTGGCTGCTCATTCATATCATTATCTTTAGTATGACAAGTGGGACGATCCATCCATACTACGTCGTGGCGATGGCACCGAGTGTTGCTGCCCTGGTAGGGATTGGCGCGCCGTATCTGTGGCAAGCTTACACGCGGCGCACGAAGTTGGCCTGGCTTGTGCCGCTGACAATACTACTCACGACGATCATTGGTGTCATTATGCTTGGCTATAGCAATACCTGGCCGTGGCTTACATGGCTTGTCATTATCACTGGTGGAGCAGCGGCTGTGATGACGCTTGTGCCACTAATAACACTCCCTCGGTGGTATGTGCGGACGGCTCTTGCTATGGCTGTACTGGCTGGTATGGCTGCACCAGTAGCCTTTAGCTTGAGCACAATAGCGACAGCGCATAGTGGAAGCATTCCTACAGCGGGTCCGGGTGCGACGGCAATGAGCGGCACGAATAACGAATCAGCCCAGGCAGAAGCCGCTCTTGTCTCGTACCTTGTGTCACACCAGCAGAATGCAACATGGCTTGCAGCAGTCAACAGTGCCAATGAGTCGGCACCAATCCAGCTCTCCACAGGTAAGGCGGTGATGGCAGTCGGTGGCTTTAACGGCAGCGACAGCACGCTCACGCTCGAGCAGTTCAAGCAGCTGGTACGTCAGGGCAGTGTGCGCTACTACGTAGTGAGTCAGCATGAGCCAGGTGGGCATGGCGGGCAGCAACCGACGCAGGCGGGAACGAATTCATCGGTTACATCGACTGCACAATCCTCATCAACCCAAACGCAAACCACCCATCATCATGGTGGGCCAGGTGGCAACTCTGCTATCACTACCTGGGCGGCAAGTGCTGGCACCAAGGTTGACTACGGTGGCACGCAATATACCGTGTACGATCTCTCGCAGGCAGTTTAAATCGTATCGTAACAGAGATAGAGAGCCAGCCTTTGGGTCTGGCTCTCTATTATTTCTGTTATCTCAACTAACGCAAAGCCTACTTGTGGCGCATTGCCAGGCCAGCGCGGAGCGTCTCATGATAAAACGGTAGCAGCGGCAGAGCATCGATCGCGGTGAGTGGATACCACGCCGCTGCGCTATTTTCGGCATTAAGCCGAGGCGTTATGCGCTGCGCACACTCAACGAGCACCGGATACACATACCACTGGCGGCTATGCGCGGCATCGATCTGCATCAGGGGCTGCTGCGCTACCATGATAGTCGTGTCTCGCGGGTCAATGCCTAGTTCCTCGGCCAGTTCTTGCCCGGCCAGTACCGTAATGCTCGTATCGGTTCGGTCAATGAAGCCGGAGACGCCATTGAGCATACGCGGCTGCTCAACTTCTTGCTGGCTACGCCGCACCAGTAAAATCTCATCACCGTAACATACCACGCAATTGAAAACAAAGCAGATGGGCTGGCCAGTGTAGTCGATCCTTCCATCGGGCAGGCGCGGATAGTCTTTGGTTTGGTAGGCAATTATCGCAAGCGGATTCATATGATTAGTATAGCATAAGAGGAATGAACAGGGGTAGAAAATACAGTATGCAAGCTATAATATACCGTTATGTTTCACCTCTAATTCTCTAGGTGTAGCGTAATGGAGCAAAAAATCGAATTTTTAAGACTGCCCTAAGCCACGTCGTGCATACTACAGATACAACCATAAACAAGGAGTATACGACAATGACACAGCAGCCAACTCTCACCACAGATGAAGCTCTCGTTTTGCAGCAGATCAACGAGCATGGCGAAGATGATGTGATTGGCCTAGAGCAGAGCCTGCGCATGAGCCGCCCAAAGCTAATGGCACAACTCACTCACCTCAAGAACAAAGGGCTTATTACGGTCAAGATGACGACTGGTGATTGGTGGATCACCGTCAGCCGCCGCGGCCAACAGATGATGCGCCGCCTATGGCCCGAGGCAGCACTGGGATACTAGCCTGCATCACGAAGGATAAACGTTGCCATTATGACACAAAGAGGGTGAGGTAATGTGACTGACACGACTTACGCAATATGTAATGATGAACTTGAACATTCTTGGGAAATATTCATTTTAGCACGCCATCGGATATCTGAAAAGAGAAATTTAGGGCAGTGCAATAAAGATCTATAATGATGAATAACACGGTATAATAAGGATATGAAACTACTAGTCGTTGATGATGAGCAGCGTATTGCCGAGTCGATAAAACAGGGGTTAGAGCAAGAAGGCTACGCCGTCGATGTCGCCTTTGATGGCGAGGATGGTTGCAATGCTGCATGGGCCGATGAGTATGATGCGATTATTCTTGATGTGATGATGCCAGTGATGAATGGCTTCGAAGTAGTGCAGAAGCTTCGCAGCAGGGGCAACCACACACCAGTGCTGATGCTCACAGCTAAGGACCAGACGCAGGATATTGTGGCGGGGCTCGACCACGGCGCAGACGACTATTTACCCAAGCCTTTTTCCTTCGATGTGCTAGCGGCTCGCGTGCGTGCCCTGCTACGGCGTCCCCAAGAGGCGCTCGGAACCGTGCTGCGTGTAGCTGATATTGAGCTTGATACCGTCAAGCAGACCGTGACGCGAGCTGGCCAACCTATTGCACTCTCGGCCAAAGAATTTGCCATCTTCGAGCACCTCCTGCGCAATAAGAATCAAATCCTCAGCAAAAATAACATTATGACTCACGTTTGGGACTTCGACGCTGATATCTTGCCAAATAATGTCGAGGTTTTTATCAACTATCTCCGGGGCAAACTCGAGAAGCCATTCCCAGATAGCCGCCCGATTATCGAGACAGTGCGGGGCTTTGGTTACATCATCAAGGACGACCCAGCATGAGGCAGCGCCAATGAGCTTTCGCACCACAACACTCCGGCTGGCTGGTACCTACCTTGCGATTATCATGGTAATGAGCCTCGGGTTTAGTCTGGTGTTTTATCAGACGTCGGCTGCGCAATTGGAGCGGCAGCGCCCACCGAGTGAGGCTGGCAGAGAGCAAGAATTTCATTTTACCGATCATACCGTCAATCGCTTCCTTGAGCGGCGAGCGGCTGAGGCACGGCAAGAGCTGATCGCTCAGCTGGTGCTCGTGAATCTCGCGGCGCTGGTGATTGGCAGTGTGATGAGCTATCTCCTCGCGGAGCATACTCTGCGGCCGATCCGCGCCAACATGCACGCCCAGACGCAGTTCGTTAGTGATGCCAGTCATGAGCTGCGCACGCCGCTGACCGCGCTGCGTACTGCGAACGAAGTAGCGCTGCGCAACCCTAAGCTCACCCTTGCTGAGGCTCGCACCGTCATAGAAGCGAATGTGACCGATGCGACGCGGCTGCAGACGCTGGCCAATACAATGCTTGGCTTGCTTCGGCACGACCGCTCGGTGGTGCAGCTGCAGCCAGTTGCTTTACAAACTGTGGTGAGTGAAGCGATGAACTTAGTGGTGGCACCTGCCCAAGCGAAGTCGATTGCCATTGACGACACCACGCCACCTTTGATGGTGCGGGCTCATCAGCAGCGTCTTGTTCAGCTCCTTACCATTTTGCTCGACAATGCCATCAAATACAGCCCGGAGCATACCACCATTACCGTCACCGCTGAAGGTACCAATCGCTGGGCTAGGGTGCAGATCATTGACCAAGGCATCGGGATGGACGCCGCCACGCAGCGTCAGATATTCCAGCGCTTCTACCGAGCCGACCAAGCTCGCACTGGTGGCCTAGGCCAGGGCTATGGCCTTGGGCTTGCGATTGCCCGGCAGATCATCACCGAACATGGCGGCAAAATTACTGTCGACAGTACGCCTGGTAGTGGCACGACCTTTACGGTGGGCTTGCGCCTTGCAGCCAAGCAGAGCATGCGGTAAGTAGCGTACTCGGGGTAAAGCTTGTGTAAATTGCGTATTGAAAAACTGCGAAGTAGTGAGCGAGATTGAGAGATTGTTCTTTTAAGCTTCTTTTAACGCTCGCTCTATATACTCGAACCACAACAACGAAAGGAGTATGTATGAACATAGAAGATGGCTTTGCAGCGGAGAAGAGCAGTGTGTCGCCAACACCTACCCCATCCGCGCAAGAGCAGGCCAAGGGTGCGGCTAACCCTGGTTTGATCGCGGCGGTGATCGGCGGTGTGATCGTGGCGGCAGCGCTTGGATTTCTTGGTGGTATGCAGGTCAATAGCCGCAGCACATCGAGCCAACGTGGCCCTGGTGGCCATGGTATGATGGGTAGTCAAACCAGCCAGGGGAGTATGTCGCCACCGGGCCAAGCAGGGCGGTCGGCGGGCAGTGGTGTTCAGCCAGGTGTACCATCAAATGGAGCAAATACCACTACCCAAACCCAGCAAGGCACTGCCCAGCAAACTATGCAAGATACAACCAAGAATAACTAACACAAACAAAACCACCTCTGATATGAGGTGGTTTTCGGCTTACTGGAGTAAGGATTATTGCGGCAAGGAGACACCCTTTTCTTTGAGGGCTGGCTCGATGACGAGCTTGCCAAAGGCATCGGCGTCGGCCCACACTTGGCGCGCATCTGAGCTGCCTGAGGTGGTGAGCTTGCCGTCCTTGACATATTGATTGGTCACATTCTTGCCATTGACGAGAATAGCTGGTGTGGCGCTAGCAGCATTTTGGGCACCAGCCAGGGATTTATCGAAGGCGATCTTTTTCTTAATCCGGGCACCTGAGCGGTCGGCCTCAGCGAGGTCGGTCTTAAAGCGGTCAACGTCGAGGCCAAGCCCCTGTGCAGTGGTGGCGAAATAGTTGGTGCGCTCTGTACCATCGAGCGACTGCCACGAATTTTGCTCAGCGTAGAGCTTATCGTGCATTTCCCAATATTTGCCCTGGAAGCCAGCCGACTCAACTGCCGCCGCCGCTGCGAGCGCATTGGGGTGGATGGACGAGAGAGGGTTGTTGCGGAAGATGAGCTGTACGTGATCCTTGTATTTCTCAGTGACTGCCTTGAGTGCGGGCGAGGCCTGCGAACAGCCGGGGCACTGGAAGTCTCCATATTCGATGATTGTTACCTTGGGCGATTTGCTCCCATGGGTATGGTCGGCGATGTCGCCATTTTGGCTACTGGCGCTTTGTACCTGCAATGGGTCGACGCCCGACAGATTGATCGACTCACCTTGGCGCGACAGCCACACAAGCCCACCTAAGATTGCGAGGCAAAGCACTGCAAAGATCAGCCATGATTTTTTTGTCATAAACGAAACATTCCTCCTTATTCTTGCATATTATATCGTGCCCGAGAGACCGAATCAAGCTGACAGAGGTACTGCACAGGCCAAAGCATTGAGCCGATCAGGGGAGTGCGCTACAATGATGGCATGGAAATGCTCATGATCATCATCTTTGCTATCTTTGTGATTGCCCTCATCCTGGCTGGTAGTGCATGGCCCGATATACCGCCAGTGAGCCAATACGAGCTCGAGCGGCGTCGCCAGCAGAATAATCGCACAGCGATTCACCAGTTGCGACGCATTGCTGTCTACGACGATCTCGTTTCGCTTCAGCGCTGCGTGGTGGCGCTATTGCTGGTGCTGATGGTGATGGCAAGCATTGGGGCATTTGACTTTGGTGGTGGTGTGCTGGTTGCACTCGCGGTGGCACTGCTCTATGGTGGTGTGGGGCGGATTAGCTGGGTGCATGCGATTGCCCAGCGCTTCTATAATGCAGTTGAGCCGAGCTTTGTGAGCTTTGCTGGGCGATTCCCGCGAGTGGTGCGCATTGTCCGTTCGTTTGTGCCGCCAGTAGAGACGAACCTTCGCCTGGGGTCGCGGGCTGAGCTTGAGCATCTGGTGCGTCATGCCCGGCCATCAGTCTTGCCACCGGTCGAGCGTGAGCAAGCGCTGGGGAGCTTGACTTTTGCGCGTAAGACGGTCGAGACAGTTATGGTGCCGCGCAATGCTATCAAGACAGTCGAGCAAGACGCTATGGTAGGGCCGCTGTTACTCGATGAATTGCATCGCACTGGGTATAGCCGCTTCCCAGTGGTGGATGGCGACATTGATCATATTATTGGCGTACTACACACCCGCGACTTTATGTCGCTCAAGGAAGCAGTGTCGGCTCAGGTGCAAACGGTGATGGACCCAAACGTGTACTACATCGATGGGTCACAGTCGCTCGAGCAAGCCTTGGGTGCGTTTATTAAGACGCGCCAACAGGTCTTCATTGTCGTCAATACGTATCGTGAGACGGTGGGGATGGTGACACTGGATGATTGCATCGAGGCCTTGCTTGGCCATGCTCCCACGGCGGATGATGACGAGGTATATAGCCAGCCAGTGGCCTTGCCCGAGCCCACGCAGCCACGCGCCCTCCCTATGGGTGGGCAGAATGATGCCTGAAATTGTGGTATAATCTAACAGATATGACACAACGAATACTTGCCAACCAAACGCCGGATTACACCGGCCAAACCATCACTGTGGCCGGCTGGGTGCATGCACGGCGCGACCATGGTGGCCTGATTTTCATCGACCTGCGCGACCACACTGGCCTGGTGCAGCTGGTCGTTAGCCCCGAGCAAACCGCCGCCTTTGCCCTGGCAGAGCATGCCCGCGACGAGTACGTGCTGCGAGCCCGCGGCGAGGTGCGCCAGCGTGGTGAGGGCCTGGCCAACCCCAATATTGCCAGCGGCAGCATCGAGCTTGTGGTAAGCGAGCTAGAGGTGCTGAACAAAGCCGAGACGCTGCCCATCCAGCCCTTTAGCGAGACTAACCAAGCCAATGAAGATCTGCGTTTTGCCTACCGCTACCTCGACCTGCGCCGCCCCAAGCTGCAAACGATGCTGCGCCGCCGCGCCGATATGTACCGCCGCATGCGCCAGTATATGGATGAGCGCGATTTTATCGAAATCCAAACGCCAATCCTTGCGAATTCCAGCCCCGAGGGTGCGCGCGACTTCCTGATCCCCAGCCGCTTGCAAGAAGGTAAGTTCTACGCTCTGCCACAAGCACCGCAGCAGTTTAAGCAGCTGCTGATGGTTGGCGGCGTGCCGCGCTACTACCAGCTGGCCGCTTGTTTCCGCGATGAAGACCCGCGCGCCGACCGCCTGTATGGTGAGTTCTACCAGCTGGATCTAGAGATGAGCTTTGTGGAGGATGGCGAGCAAGTCCGCCAGATGATGGAACCACTCATGCAACAGCTGGTGACGGACTTTGCTGGCAAGACGCTGCTCGACCTCAGCAACCTCCCAGCCGGCGATGGCCAACCCATCCCGCGCATTCCGTACCAAACCGCCATGGAAACCTACGGCAGCGACAAGCCAGACCTGCGCTTTGGCATGGAGCTGGTTGAGCTAACGGACGTGTTTGCCGACACCGAATTTGGCGTGTTCAAAAACGCTGAGTGTATTAAGGCAATCTGCGTCACAAACGGTGCGTCGCTCAGCCGCAAGCAGATCGATGGCTTTACCCACATCGCCAAAGCCGAGGGCGCAGGCGGCCTAGCCTACATTACCTACCAAGATGGCGCGGCCAAGAGCCCAATTGCTAAGTTTTTGAGTGAGGATGAGCTGGCCGCCATCCAAGCCAAAACAGGGGCCAAGGACGGCGATGCGGTCTTCTTTGGGGCCGATAGGCGCCCGGTGGTTAATGCCGTGCTGGGGCGGCTGCGTAGTGAGTTTGCCGAGCACTTTGGGCTGAAGGATCCGCAGGCGGTGGCGCTAGCCTGGATTATCGATTTCCCATTCTACGAGTGGGACGAGCACGCCCGCAAGCTCGACTTTGGCCACAATCCCTTTAGTATGCCAAAGGGCGGGCTCAGCACGCTGCAAGCCGCCCAGACGGATGACGAAAAGCTAGCTATTCTGGCTGACCAGTTCGATATGGTCATGAACGGCTACGAAATCTGCAGCGGCGGTGTGCGCAACCACAACCCGGCCGTGCTGTACGAAGTATTCGGGCTGCTAGGCTATAGCCGGCAGTATGTGGAAGAGAAGTTTGGCGCCATGCTGCGGGCCTTTACCTACGGCGCGCCGCCACACGCAGGCTGCGCCTTTGGCATCGACCGCATCCTGATGGAGCTAACCGGCGAGCACAACGTGCGCGAAACCCTCGCCTTCCCCAAAAACGGCAGCGGCGTCGACGTCATGATGGACTCACCCGCGCAGGTAGACCCCGGGCAGCTGAAGGAGTTGGGGTTGTAAACAAACGAACGATGGCTCGCTATCGCTACGAATCTGCTGCGCACCAACCCAAAGCACACTAAGGAGGCAATACCCCTATGAGTTGGGATCTCACCGCAATCAAAACAAAACGTCATGTTCAGTCGGTTAGCGACCTGACGGAGGAAGACTGCGTGCTGCTCGAGCGTCAGCAGATGATTGCTGAGCTAGAAAAGGCTGCCAAAGCATGTGATGCGCAGTTAGACACGCGCGACCCGTCGTGGCTTGTTATGGAGAAGAAAGAGTGGCTGATTGAATTTAGCCTGAGCAAACAGCCTAGGGAGCAACTCATCACGATGGGGCTGCGCGTCCGGGGTACTAGGGAGCCAACGGAGGTATTTGCGTATCTTATCCAGCAGCTTGGTATGCGGCTGGTGGAATGGAGCACTGGCGAGTTCTTGGATCTATCAAAGCAGAGCAGCTTCGGGCACTGCCAGGAGTGGAGTGAGCGGGTGCTGCGAGACCTTGCAAAGTCACGAAAATCATAAGCGTATTGCGCGTGTAATAAGAATAAAATAGAGACTAGCTAGTTACGATAGCTCTATTGTTTCTATCCGCTGATACTTCACTCCAACCTCAGCTGCCGCTGCTGTGCAAAGTGTATCAATCAATCCCTTGCCGGCGTCACTCAAGATGGCGTCATGAACAGGAAAGGCCAGGCGTGGCGCGACAGCCTGCAAGAAACTACGTACCTCGGAGAACTTGAGCCATGGTGCAGCTACAGGCAGGGCGAGGACGTCGATAGGGCGCTGAGGCAAAGCGAAGGAATCACCAGGGTAATAGATGCGATCGTTAATCAGCGTGGCAAGGTTGTGGAGGCGCGGAATGTCTGGACTCACCACAGCGTGCTTGCCGCCAAAAAACTCAAGCGTGAATGGCCCGATCTGGTATGTATCGCCAGGCACCGCGGCTATTGCATGGCGGACCGAGAGTGTGCCTTCTGGCAGAGATATCGTTGTACTATCTACAATGATATCATGAACACTTATAATTTCTGCCTCAGGAAATGCCTGTATAATACGCTTAATGAGCGCAGGGCTATAATGGTCGGGATGCGCATGAGTAATGAGAACTGCCGCTACCTGCTGCGGCATAGCAAAGTCGTCGGTGTATATACCTGGGTCGACGACTAAGCTTTGACCGTCAATTGTAATAGTAAAGCAAGAGTGGGCAAATTTCGTCAGCGTTGTCATATATCTAGTATAGCGGAGAAGAGGGTGAAGCGATAGGTTGCTTCTTGCCGCGTGGTACTGGTTGAGAATATCTGACTGGTGTCAGTAACTAGAAGACTCCCTATAGTAAAGATACATATGTACGCTCAAAAATCGCTTCCCAGTGTGAGAGCTGAAAAGCTTAACTATGGCGTAGTAGCAATTTCTGATATTTCACAGACAGAATAGTAGGCAGGAGGGAGAAGGTCTTGAAAGCAAGCTAGGAAACCATTGTGATACCGCCAGAAATGTGGCATTATAGCTGTATGAATAAAACGATTCTCTTTGTGCCGGGCTTCCAAGAAGGGCGCGCCGACCGCGATTATGATACACTGATGAACCGCTGGCGAGCGATGGGCTACGCGGTGGACTTTGTACCAATCCAATGGCATAGAACTATGCAAAAACAGTGGTTGCAGACGCTACATGAGCGGTATCGGCAGCATGATCCAGCCGAGACTATTCTGGCTGGTTTCTCATTTGGGGCGTGTATTGCGTTCTTGGCGGCGTGTGAGCAAGCACCAAGTGAGCTATGGCTCTTCTCGCTGTCACCATCGTTTGCAGAGTGTGCGCAGTATTGGTCTCAGCGCGATTGGCGTGTGATTGGTAAGCGGCGACTCGAATATGCCAAGCAGGTGAGCTTGGTAGCGGCTGCGCAGCGTATCACGTGTCCTGTGCAGATTTTCGTTGGCTCGGAGGAGTTTATTAAGTGGCCAGAGATGAAACTTGTCTTTGATACTGCCGTGCAACATATCCCCACCGTCCACGGCACAGTAGTAGAAGGTGCTGGACATGCGGTAGATGATCCGCGGTATGTGGCGGCGGTGTGCGACGCAATAGAGCGATAGTTATGGAACTACGCTAGCCGTTTCTTGGCTAGCGTGAGCTCTAGCTTTATCGTATGTGCTTTGTCTCTACATCCTGCCAGTCGCTGTTGTGCCGTAGCTCAGCGTTGTCACCAGCGAAGACCGCTTTTGCCTCGGTATTGTCGCTCAGCGTCCAGAGGAACCAGGCGGTCATGTAGGCATCGCCATATTCCAGTACATCTTTGTGACCAACGGTCTTACGCCGCGCGATGACGCTTGGTTTGTCTGTATTAAGAGCGCGGAAATTCTGCTGTAAGTCGCCCAGTGGGCTAATGGCGAGGTTGTCGCTTGGGCCAGTGCCAGCCATCATATAGGTGGCTGTCTTGAGCTTGCTGGTGTCGTAGTGCCAGTTGTTGCCGTTTGCGGTGTCATGGCCAACAGCGCTAGCAGTGTAGAGAGAGGTATAGCGGTTACTATTGCCGTATTTTGTCGCGGCATTGATAGCACCGACGCCGCCTTGGGAGTGTCCAGCAATACCGATTTTGCTTGTATTGACGAAGTCCTTAATGGGGCTGCTCTCGGCGACATTGAGCTCTAGCGCGGTATCAAGCATGGTCGATGTCGTTGCGCCAGTGCCTGGCCAGCCATCCTCATTACCAATGACAACAAAACCCCAGCTGGCCAAATGCTCGAAGATTGGCGCATAAGTAGACGCGTAGGTGGCGGTGCCATTGACCATCAGCACAAGTGGGAAGGTTTGGCCCGGAGCGGTGCGCTGTGGAGTGTAGATATGATATTCTTTGATGGCTGTGCTATCGCTGCGATGAGTGTGGTGTGCGACGCGGTAGGGGCCTGGCTTAGTATAACGCTGCTCTAGCGTGCCACTGGGGCTCAATTTCGCAGCGTAGCCCTTCGCTACGCCGTCATTGCCAGTAATACTTTGGTTGAGATAGTTCATATAAAGCACAAGCAGCACGAAGCACACGAAGAGTATTGCTATGATGATACCTAGAATTTTCAGAAGCTTTTTCGCCATCGGTATGTCCTTATTCGGTTCAATAATACTAGTAATATTATCTACTATACACCGGGTGCATAGTAATGGCAAGGGAGAGCAATCTCCTTTTACTCGGTACATTTTGGCTCTGTTAGTAAGAGATTAAGTGGCTTTATCCCTCAGTTATAGCAATGAAGCGCCTAAGCATTGCACTCACCAGAGTCAACGGTATATACTGATGAGCATGTACGAACAAGAACTTCATACCGCGCAGCGGATTGCTCGCGAGGCGGGCGATATTATGCGCCGCTATTTTGATGGTGAACAGCAGCGCCAAACCAAAGCGGATGGCACGCCAGTGACAATTGCCGATACAACAATTAACTCGCTAGTGATCCAGCGCCTCCACGAGACCTTCCCGGACAATGGCGTCATTGGCGAAGAGGAGAGCACGACGGGCTATGGCCTCGGGCGGAAGTGGCTGTGCGACCCAGTCGACGGCACAAAGGCCTTTACCTGGGGTGTGCCTACAGCAATGTTTTCGCTGGCACTGGTAGTTGATGGTGTACCAACCGTCGGCGTTGGCTATGAACCAATGACAGATCGGCTCTACTGGGCAGTGTGTGGGCAGGGCGCCTTTTGCAACGGTGTGCGGCTGCAGGTGAATCACCAGACGCTCACAGAGGGGATCTTTGCGGCGTCGTGTAGCTATGCAAATATTCGTCGCCATGAATATTATGATAAGCTAATCGAACGCAAAGTGAGCACGGCAAGCATTAGTGGTGCAGTAGCCAAAAGCGTCCGCGTGGCTGAGGGGCGATTCGTTGGGTATTATGCCGAGAAGGTGAATGCGTATGACATGGCAGCAGTGCACGTTATTGTTGAGGAGGCTGGTGGTAAGGTTACGAGTGTATCAGGCCAGCCGCTTAATTATACGCGGCCGTTTTGTGGTGCGCTTGTGTCTAATGGTGTCGTGCACGATGAGCTGATGGCAATAGTGCACGATGAGTGCTCATAAATACCGCACGCTACCAAAAGGTATTTTGCGCTTCATCTGCGTGGCAATGCCAAGAGTATCGGCTGGCTGGACGGTGTGTGGGCCGTAGAATTGGTTGATCTCGTCGATTGTGGCAGTGAGAGCGTGGCGAGCTGATGGGTCGTCGAAGAGTGCGAGCTGTGCGTCTGTCTCGCTTGTAAGAAGATAACACGACATGCCAATCTCATAGGCGGGCAGTGGCATCGATTGGGTGAGTCGCTTCACGATCTGGAAGAGCGTAGTGCCATCACACAGCGGATACTCGCGGCGCTCGTGGTTGTGCCAGCGGCCTGTTTGATAGTTTTTGACATAGAGACGTACACCACGGGCGCGCACGTATTGCTGCCGGAGCGCAGCCGCGATGTCTTCGCATAGAACGTGGAAGCGGCGCAAAACTTGATCGTAATTGAGATTCGGCTGATCGAGGACAAACTGCCGCCCAACTGTCTTAAGCGGGCGCTCATCACTATCTACCTCCCAACCGCGCAGTCGCTTATACCAGTCACGCCCTGGCTTGCCATGAAACACCATGTGCTCGAGCGTTGCCTCGCTTGCGGCTAAGAAGTCGAGCGGCGTCTGGATGCCAACCTGACGGAGGCGCTTGCCATAGCCGGTAGCGATACCAGTAAGGTCTTCGAGCGATAGCGTAGCGAGTACTGCGTGGAGATTATCTGCAGTGATGCAAGTCAGGCCGTCAGGCTTATTGATACCGGCAGCAATCTTAGCTAGCCAGCGGTTGGTGCCAATACCAACATTGCAGCGCATATAGTCGCCAACTTCGCTACGGAGGCGCTGCTTGATCTCCTGGCCGATTGCCAGCGCGCCGCGTGCCCGGATGTCAGGTGGGCTTTGGCTTAGGTCGACTACCCCTTCATCGATGCTTTTCATGGTGGCACTGGGCGAGTAGTCGCTGAGGATGGTTGCAAGTCGGTGGTAGACATAGCGATACTTGGGTGGATCGCTTTCTAGCGGGACAATATCGGGGCAAAGTAGCCGCGCTGCGGGTAAGCGCATACCGGTGTGTACGCCACGCGCTTTGGCTTCGTAGCTTGCGGTGACGATAGTCGCATGCTGGTTACGCCGATTAACAATAACAACTGGCCGGTGGCGGAGCAATGGCCGAGATTGCTGCTCGATCGTGGCGAAGCAGCTATTGAGGTCGATGTGCATCATCAGTGGCGAAGTGGGATTGATGTCGCTACGAGACATGATCGGCCTCGCGTGTGAGCCGCCATACCAGTGTGATGCTGTCAAACTCGAGGCGGTAATCAGCCTGCTCATCTGTTACATCGAAGATATGTACCGTACGTGCACCGCGCTGATGCTCGAAGCCCAGGCCGATTCGCCTGATCGTCACTTCCTGGCCATTGCCGCGTCGAAATTTAACTGGTTGACATGGCTGGTACCCACGCCGAAAAATCGCCACCACCTCCACGATTTCATCAAGATATAGTTCGTCATCCATTGTTCTTAGTATAGCGCATGAGCTAGGCATGGTCGACGAGTGAAAACATAGTAACAGAGGTAGAATGTGCGTATACATCAAGCGATGTATTGCTATGCTAGTACCCCATACTACTCTCGCTTTACAAGAAAACACCCCATGGAAGTGAGATAAAAACCAAACCTTTTACATAGGGTTAAAGGAAAATTACGCGCAGCTCTTACATACTGTATTGCCTCGCACAAGAGCATAGCGAAGACGAAGAAGGGGATATTTTACAAAACGAACAATGCCAGCCGTCCTTGGCTAAGTTGTCACGATAAGCTAATGTAACAGAGCAGCGCTGCTCAGAAAATTACTTCTGTTTTTTGCGGTTCTCGATAAACATCATAATAAGCCAGATAACGACGACGATTGCGGCGAGCGAGAGCAGCCCGTTGATAACCCATGCGGCTAGCTTTAGTGCTGCACCAAGCAGCCACGCGGCAATAATGACAATAGCGATTGTGAGAATAAGTCGAGATAGTTTCATCCTTCTAGTATACTATACTTATGGACACAGCACAATTCCAAGCTATGATATGGCACAAAGCCCGGCAGCTCTACCGCCCCATGCCGTGGCGCAGCCAGCCGACACTGTACTATGTGCTGGTGAGTGAGCTGATGCTGCAGCAGACGCAGGTAGCGCGGGTGCTACCTAAGTTTGCCGAGTTTACTGCCCGCTTCCCGACTATCGAGGCCTTGGCGGTCGCTCAGCTGCCAGCGGTGCTGCAGGTATGGCAGGGCTTGGGGTATAATCGTCGAGCCAAGTACCTCCACAGCGCGGCGCAGGCGATTGCCGATGGTGCCCCTATTGCGACGCAGGCCGACCTTGTAACGTTGCCTGGTGTTGGTGTAAATACCGCTGGAGCTATCATGAACTATGTGCACCAGGTCCCAACCGTCTTTGTAGAGACCAATATCCGCACGGTGTATTTTAATCACTTTTTTGCTGGGCAAGAAGGCGTGGCAGATAGGGATGTGCTGGCGCTGGTGGAGAAGACGATGGATAGAAAGCAGCCCCGCCAGTGGTTCTGGGCGCTGATGGACTACGGCGCTGAGCTGAAGGCGGCGGGTAAGGGCCAGCTTGGCACCAGCCGGCACTACACGCGGCAGTCGCGCTTTGCTGGCAGCCTGCGTCAGATGCGGGGCGAAATTGTGCGGCGCATGGCGCAGGGGCAGCCACTGAGTGCCATTACCCAGGAGCTGCACGGTGACCCGCGTTTTGCTGCCGCACTGAATGGACTACGGAAGGACGGGCTTGTATGAGTGAGTTAGCTCTCACGCGAGAAGAAGCCATCACACTGTGCCAGAATTGGGCGCGGATGCTTCGCCGCGAGTATACGATCGACATGCTGGTAAATGACTACGGCGATGGAGTGCTTATGTCTGACCAGCTAGCCTATCCGCTCGAGATGCAGCCATGGATCACACCAGAGGCAGAGCCGCTCCTCTGGGCGATTCGCGACCATGCGGTCGACGTCGATATTGACCACACCCGGCGAGCTGATTGGGAGAAGCTACTGGAGCTGATCGACCAGCTACCAAAGAATGGTGCGGCAAAATGAGCAGAGATGCCAAGCTTTTTTCTAGAGTGTGACGAAACCAGCCATTATGATTTAATGACTATGCCATAAACGATGATGAACATTCACTAAATATATTCATATTCATAAAACTTAGCAAGTTATAGAAGAAAGATAAATAACAGAGGTAGAATCATTAGAATTGTTTGCAGCTCTTACAGTTGCACGCCAAGCCATCCAGCGAGCACTGTTCCAGCACCATAGGCCAGGGCGGCAGCAATAGCACCGAGCGCGAGCGTTTGCAGAGCGGCAACAAATGGATTTTCACCACCAACTTTGCCTTTGACATAGCCGATCGCCACAAAGGTGAGCGCCGTCGCTCCCGAGCTGATATAAAACAGCAGAGGATGAGCCGCGCTCGAGCCGCGTGCCAGCACATGGGCAAGATAGGGGATAACAGGCACACTACCAACGACAACGAAGGCAGCAAAGGTCATGAAGCCGATGATTTTTGGCGAGGCGCGTTTGCTTGTACTCCGCGCCGACTCATCGTGCTCAGCACTGGCCGCGAGGTAGGCGCTAGCACCCATCGAGAAGCCATCGGCGATGAGGTTGGCTGCGCCCAGCACCAAGATAATTGCACTCGAGATACCCGCGCCAGCACTGGCTGCTACTACGGCAAAGGTTGTGACGGTACCATCGACCGCACCATAGACAAATTCAGAAATATAACGTTTGAGGACAGGTTTCATATTCATAACTTGGTTAGTATAACATAGTGTGGTACAAATGCAAAAGCGAGCAGCCAGTGGAGATATGATGAAAACCACAAGATGGAGGCAATGGGCGTCTCACCACTGAGGTGATTAATGAATATCTGATAAGAATGTTCATTGTAACAGTGTGTAAGATAAGTATGGGGTAATAGATAGACTGTAGATTTAGAGCCTACCGCTAGTTTGCTTGCTTAGGCTTAAGGAGGAGCTGATTGCGCTCGGCAGTGCGCGTCCGCGCCTCATCTAGCAGGGTAGTGCCTTCTTGCGAGCTAAGGCTAACGATCCGCACGTACTCACCATCGGTCTTGTCGTAGCCCGAGACAGCAACGAAGCCGAGTTGTTCGTCGGCATAAATGACGTTCTCTTTCTCGCCGCTGTAGTCGATTTTGTTAAAGAGGCTTACATCTAGCAGTGCCGTACCGCGGCCATTGTCCCACGTGGCAAAGACACCAATGCGGCGCTGTACTGCATCTAGATCGGTTGAGTCAAATGGCGTGTCTTTATCGATATACTCGATGATTGGCGCAAAGACCAGCGTATCGGCCTTGGGAAGGATCGTCTTGAGTGCGTGGTCAGCGGGTAGTGAGTATGCTAGAGCGAAACGTTTGCGAAAGTCATACGAGAGCGGGTAGTGTCCATCGGTCGACGTGGTGCACTCGACCTGGAGGCGCGAATCGAGGAAGGTAAGCTCGGCGGGCGAGTAGATTGGTTTGTGCTCCTCTGTTGCGGTGACTTCATTCGTTATTTGGCTCACCTTTGTATCGGCATCGGTGTAGACCATGGAGTTACCCATGACAGTGACGGGGGAAGCGTATTCATTCACAGCGTCAGACTTATCGCGCTTGCTGAGGCCGCAGCCTATAGCAAGCAGCTGCTGGATGGTATCGACCGCACAATACTGCGTTATATTGCCCTCGGCATCGGTAATGAGGCAGTCCATCACCATCTCATGCCCCATGCCTTTGCCGAACTGCTTTTCTTTGCTGGGGTCGCCGTTTTTCTCATCTCTCGAGAGCAGGTGTCCAATCTCATGGCTGTATACGTTGCCACCAGTCTTGTTGCTCAGCACAAGCACCATCGGGCCGTTGCCGCCCTTGGCTTTGTCTTCATCGGTGCTCTGGAAGGCGAGGCCGAGTACATCATTCTCCACACCTGCTGTATTAACGGCCATCAGCATGAGTGAATGCTCACCATCCTGCACGTCTAGCTGCTCGCGGTATTCTTCGGCGATTTTTTTGATTTGGTCGTTGGAGTAATAGTATTCGGTCGTGCCATCTTCTTTGGTGCGGGTGCTATCTGGCGCAGTGTTGCAGACAAACTCGGTTATGTGAAACTGATATGCGTCGCGAGTTGTGTGAGTGATGCGGCCAGTGTGGACGTGCACTTCTTCGTATATTTCTTCGTTGGTCTTGCCGGGCTCGAAGCCAGCGGCATTAAGAGCCACAACGCCGAGCCGGACAACGACCGGCTGGAATGAATCATTCTCGTGGTCTTGGCACTGTTCTGCAGAAGGCTGAGGGGTGTCGCCGCTGAGTAGAGCACTCAGTGCTCCGAGGCAAGCTGCTGCTAGCGCCTCACGGCGCGAGAGATGTTGTGATGGTTTTTTGACTGAGTCGTCTGGCACAGCTTCAGATTTCGAGCGAGTCATATTAGCCATATTATATCACTAAATAGTCAAAAATGTCAACTTTGTAGACCTGCGCCGCGTGCTTCTAGCTATCTGCAGCTTAAGATCATTCTTTTGCAATGTTAGCTCATTCTCTTGTTTTGCTGTTTTCTCTTTTGTAAGCATAAATAACGCTAGGCACTCCCTCGAAAATATTCAGCTGTCCTACAGAGGTAAAAGTAGAGTAGTAGAAAAATAAAACTCGCTCATACTCAAGCGAGTTTATATGTGTTACTGGCGTGAGGCACTATTGCTGCTCGGCCGGTGCTTGTGTTTGTTGCTGGTTCTCGGTGTCGCTATTAGTAGAGAAGAGCTGGAGGGATTCATCGCTCAGCACGTTAGGGTCAAAGGTGCCATCGGCGATCTTGCTGCGGCGCTGCTGATACATTTTTTTGAACTCGTCGAGCGATTCCTTCGTAACGCTGCCTTCGGTTTTGTATGTTTCGGGCTCGGCATCGCGAGCGGCTTGCTTGCGTACCTCCTGGAAGCCAGGCCGACTGAGATCAACCTGCGCTGCACCGCTGGTGTTGTACATATCCATAGCAACCCACACCATGACGCCCGCAATGGCGATGACTCCGCAGATCATCACCAAAAAACGGTGCTCGCGCATAGTGCTCAGCTGGTGCTCGAAGTCGAGTTTATTGGGCTGGTTGGGTTGGCTGCTGGGCACTCGGCGCCTCCTTCTTGGCAGGGAATTGCTTACTATAAAATACATCAAACTGCGAACCGTACTGGCTCAGTAGCTGGTTGAGCCGCAAGGCGACATCGGCCACTCGCTTGCGACGCTCACGCACTGGCTTGATGAGGTAGTAAAACTCGACGGGCTGATCGGTGCAATCAGTCCGTAGCAACTCGGACAGCTTCTCCTCATACTGGCGATACTCGCTGCGGAAGGCGGTAAGCTGGGTATTGTATTCTACCGTCGTCTTGGCAAGCTCCACACCGTCGAGCCGGTTGAGGGCAATGCGGCTATTGAGTGGTGCCATCAGACGGGTGGCAATCACCTCATACTGCTGCCCTTGGTTGACCCGGACAAGCCCGTCGTTGGCATGGATACGTCGCAAGGTAGACTTGACGCGGACGCAGTTTTGTTTTATTTGAGTGAGTTGATCGTTGCTGAGTGGTGCAGCAGGCTCGGCATAGGCCGGAGAGCCAAGTGCAGCAGTAGCAACTATAACAACAGCAAGAAAAGTGCGCTTCATAGCTCCCCATTATGACGCATCAGAGGAGATTGGTCAAATGATTTGCTCTTAAAAATAATTACGTAATCACTGCTGCAATAAAAGCAATCAGTACTAACAAGATTGGTAGCCCAAGACCCAGGATGAGGGCAATGTTGACACCATTGTTGATAATGATACTGTCGCGCTCGAGACCGTTGACGAGCTTGGCGAAGGGTGCGTAGGCTTGGATGGCAGCCCACCACCAGTCGTAGTCGTTGTTGAGGGCTCGCTCGATGTTGTGGCCATAGAGAGCACCGCCAACGCCAGGTGACACTGCAGCACCAAGGCCTGCCAGCAGCTGGGCGCTCGCTCCAGCAAAGTCGAATTGAATACGCTGACCATTGACCCATATAATGATAAAGCTTGCCTCGACCGCCGCTTTGGTAATCTGCTGCGGATCAATGTCGAGCACTACACCGATCATTTGATTTGTTTGGGGGTCAAAATCGACGGCGCGGATGCGATTGGCTGTTGTCCATTCGAGCACACAGGGCACCTGGCTAAAGATGGTGCGATTGCGATAGTGCGAGACAGGCGTTGCCATAACCAGTGGTGTACCGTCGAAAACACTACTGTAATTGGCATCCATCACTACTGGTGCAGGCTGGGGAGCTGGCTGCATAACGAGAGGGGTAGGCTGCTGAGTGGGCGGCTGCTCAGCTAGCTGTGCTGGTGCTGGCTGCGTGAGGTTGCCCTGCGGCATTGGGGTTGCTGGCTGTGGCGCTGGAGCTGCTACTGGTGGCTGTGGAGCTTGCCACGCCACTGGCTGCTGCGGCTGTGTTTGCGTTGGCTGCTGTGGATAATATTGTGTTGGTGGCATGGGCTGAGCCTGGGGTGGGGCCACCGGCTGTGATTGATAAGGATAAGAAGGAAATTGCTGATTCATGAGCGTATTATACTATATTGGTAAATACGCGATGTGTCTTAACAGAGGTCATATACCTTGAGATCAGGGCTTCATTAAAGCATAATAGCTCAGCAGGATTATCCGCTATGCAGAATGAATTTTGGTTGTGGCGCGAGCAATGCATACGCAATAGAAGTTACTTGTGCTTGCCTGGCGAGGCTGCGCCGAGCTCGATGTGCTCTTTTTCAAACTCACGCAGGATCCGTCGCCGCATCTCGGCTGTGAGGGCCCACTGGTCGGATGGTTGGGTCTTGCCAGAGACGACAAGGCTAATCGACGACGCATTGAAGTCGCCAAGAATGTCGAAATGTGGTGGCTCGATCACTTTGCGCTGCCATTTTTCCTCGCCCGAAATTTCCTCACCAATCCGATTGATGATATCGCTGGCGGTACTAATGTTGGTATCAGGCGCAACGGTAATGGTGAAGTATACTTTGCTATAGCCCATTGTCTTGTTGATGACATGCTGCACGACACCGTTAGGGAAGAAGTGGACGTTGCCCTCGACGTCGCGGATCACTGTGGAGCGTACACCGATCCGCTCGACTGTCCCGCCAAAGCCATCAATCTCGATAATATCTCCTACCCGATACTGGTTTTCGCTAATAATAAATACTCCTGAGAGAAAATCCTTAACGAGTGACTGCGCGCCAAACCCGAAGGCGACACCAATAATCCCTGCGCTCGCAAACAGCGGCGCAAGAGCTGCACTATTGAAAAAATGAGTAAAGATAGCATAGCCCGCAATCACCACGACAATAATGCGCCATACATTAGCAAAGAGCCCGCCCAGCGTCTTGTGCCGCTTCTCGAGATCCTTCTTAGGTAGTGTGCGCTGATATGTGGTAACGAAGGCATGCCGCGTCAGCCACATCACCAGACGTGGTCCCACCCAATACAGTGCAATCGCCACGATAATAATAATGATAATCTCTAGTGCAGTGATCTCAGGTGAGGTAATTGGCTTCATAATATGGTAGTATAACAGATGTGAATGATGAATTAAACCAGCTTGTGCTTACTTTGCAGCGTGGTGGCGTGGCAGTACTCCGGACTGATACCCTGTATGGTATTGTTGCCCGGGCAGATGACGAAGCGGCAGTAGTGCGGGTGTATCGTCTTAAGCAGCGTGATAGCAATAAATCACCCATCATCCTCGTGGCCGATGCTAGCCAAACTTATGCCGATGTGCCCACCTTACCGTCGCTTAACACCTCCCAGCCAACAAGTATCTTGCTCGACTCACCTCATGCTCCGCAGTGGTTACGCCGCGCTAATGATATGCTGGCCTATCGCCAGCCGCAGCTGCCGTGGCTCCAGGCGGTCTTGCGCCAGACTGGCCCGTTGATCGCTCCTAGTGCCAATCTCGAAGGGCAGCCGCCCGCCCGCACTATTGCCGAAGCTCGTGCGTACTTTGGTGATGGTGTCGATTGCTATTATGATGGCGGTACTGTGCCAACTGATACGCCACCATCACGCTTGGTACGGGTGTTATCTGATGGGGTAGTGGAACGACTCAGGTAGGGCATAATAACCTGAGAAAGATTTAGAAGCTTACCTAGTGATGTAAGTATTACAACATTTTTTAGAGCGGTTCTCTCTACTCGAGTGAGAACCATGCTAAACCAATAGTGAATTCTCTACCTCACCCAAATAACGTCGAGCGTGGAGCCACTCACGAAAGAGGCCGTGTGATTCAGGTATAATAGACTCATGACGTATCTTGACCCTCAGCAATTTATTATCACCCGCAAACGCAAGAAATATCGCTTTGCTAAGTTCCATAACGCCACCAACTGCTACGAGTACGACGAATGGTACCAGGCAGCGCCAGAGGTGCGGCAGAGTGCGACGGTGCTCGAGGTTGGCGCTGGCACCGGGATGTTTAGTGTGGAGCTAGCGGCGCAGCACCCGGATGAGGTGTTTGTGGCGCTGGACGTTAAGGGTGATCGCTTGCAAAAAGGGGCGTACGCGGCGCTCGAGCGTGGCATTACCAACGTGTTGTTTGTACGGGCTCGGGCCGATCAGATTAGTGAGCTCTTTGCTGCTCACTCGCTCAAGCAGTTGTGGGTGACTTTTCCTGATCCATTTCCCAAGCGGTGCAGCGCTGGCCGGCGTCTTACCCACCCAACATTCTTGCGCCAGTACGAGCAGCTGCTACGGCCGGGTGGCTCGCTCTTGCTCAAGCATGACGATCGCGATTTCTTTTGCTGGAGCTTGGAGCAGCTCGTTGCCTGGCAGTGGTCGATTCGTGAACTATCTTTCGATCTCCACGAGTCGTCACTACCTGATGAATACAAGACGCTCACCGCCTACGAACAGCGCTGGATGAGTGAGGGGAAAGCGATTGGCTGCGTGCGAGCGACGACCGGTAATGGCCAGTAGTACCGCTTCGTAGCAAGATCACATACTCACCTGACTGAGCTCTAGCATGCCGTGTTGCTGGCTCGCTAGTGCGTTATTTTTGTAGCGTTGATCATAACTAATATCCGTGCTGCACCACTCGGGAGGGCAGAATGTTTCAGCACGTAGTGTCGCCTCGGTCTCGCGGCCACAAAACTCAACTTCAGCAGTGACGAGCTTCCCCTCAAGGTTGCCGTGGTAGATATCAAGCTCAATTGTATGCTCGTTACTATCAGGGTCGGTGTAGGGTATATAGTAGCGTGTTTTCTCGATGCGCTTGCCCTTGGTGAGTGGCCATAGCGAAGCAAAGGTTGCTTCATTAATAATGATATTTTGCTCATCTCGCACGACAGTACCACCCGATTTTACTGTGAGCTCAAAACGTTGCCCATCACCAAAACGCCGGACGCGTGTCTCCGATCCATCACTGCTGTGCGCGAGGTAGCCCTGACTGATGTCGATATGATCATATGAGTCAATATCTGCTGGTATCTTATCAAGATTGACTAAAAATTTACGCTCAACTTCTTTGAGCTGATTAGGGCGCTCAGGGACGTGAGAACTCATCATGTCGGCAGATTTTTCTTGTGCATAGCATGTCTCAAAATGATAAGCGAGGTTTGCATACAGCTCAGCAAGCTCAGGAAATTCTGTGCCAAATCGCTGAGTGAAGCTCTCGATGAGCTTGTCGTGTGCTGCTTGCAATTCAGCAAGATTTTTAATGCCATAGTCCTCTTCGACTACCCACACCCCTTGCCCAACAATATCCATCGCTACTGGAAGAATCTTATCGACTGCTCGTACAAAGCGTGCTTCGGGTGTGTTTTGTGCTTCGTAGCGCTCTAGCCCTTGACGCATAACGGGTGGAAGACGTTGTAATAATGTGTGGGCTGCTTGCTGCTCGTTTTGTTGTTTGATGGAAAGTTGCACAGGGGTAAGGTCGAACGTTGCGACATCGCCAGTGACAATCTCGAGCAGCTCGTGGACAGTTGCAAATTGCTGCACCACATCATTATCTAACTGCGGATAGAGACAGGCTCGTAATTCTGGCGCAAGGGCGGCAAGCGACCAACTATGCTCTGCGTCATTCTCGCGCTCGCCACCGGGCCGGCGTGGCACGCGCACTACATCGGCCAAATCACAGCTTATCTCCATACTCTGCAGTGCAATATGGCACAGCTGACTTTGGACCGGTGATGGTGTGATACCTCGTTCGTGTGACGTGTGTGGTGGATAATTGTGTTCTGGCGGCGAAGTCGTTGACGTGTGATTATATTGGTTATTATTGTGGTGACTATTGTATGGCAGGTTATTCATATCACTACCATAGCGTGCTATAGTAAGTATGGATAGATAGGATAGTTTGAGTCAAATATGTTTGAGCAAAATATGATTAACCACCACATCCAAAGGCGTATTCTCAGTGTGTTGTGCTATCGCAAAGTGGCTCGCTTTCGTGATCTGCGCCCGTCACGGGTGGATACCAATCTCTTTAGCTATCATCTCAAGGTGCTGATTCGTCACCAGCTTGTCCAAAAAGTGCCAGGTGGCTATAGCCTGGCACCACGTGGTTTGGCGTATGTCGATCGAGTTAGTACAGACACTATGCTGGTTCGGACCCAACCTAAAATTGTAACCATGCTAGTGGTGCAAAATAGTAATGGTGATGTCTTACTCCAACAGCGCACCAAACAGCCCTACATCGATACCTGGACGCTCCCTTACGGCAAGCTCCATATCGATGACAGATCTATCCAAGCGGCGGCTCAACGCGAAGCAGCGGAGAAGCTTGGCGCTGTGGAGCTTGCGCTGCAGCATGCCGGTGAATGTTACATTCGCGTCTGGGCAGGCAAGGTAATCCTCTCAACCACGCTTGCTCATGTGTTTTATGGGGCGACTGATGATATCACTTCGCACGAACGGCTCATTTGGGCGCGCCCACACAAACTGGCGCAGTACACACTTGCACCAGCAGTGGATCAGATTGTAGCGCGGGCATTCTTTCGCGATCCATACTTTTTTGAGGAGTTTGACGACGTTTTAGATCAATAACAAGGAGGATATATGAAGATCGACGACTACGCACAGCAAGCAATCACTACCCTGAGCAGTGACTATGCCTACGGTGATGCCAATGCCCAACTAATGGGTATGGTGCTAGGTCTGGGCGGTGAATCGGGCGAGGTGCTCGAGAAGTTTAAGAAGCTACTGCGTGACCAACAGGGCGCAATAACCGAGACAGATAAGCAGGCAATCATTAAGGAGCTGGGTGATATTTTGTGGTATGTAACGGCAGTGGCACACTTGCTTGGTTCGAGCCTTGAGGAGGTTGCTCAGCGTAACAACGCCAAGCTCGCCAGCCGCCAGCAGCGTGGTCAACTGCGGGGTAGCGGGGATGACCGGTAGGTTGCGTATGGTTTGAGAATGCTGTAATCCATCACAGTTACCACACAGGAACTAACAGTAGGCGAATACTTGTCAATGATTCAGCTGCGACAGGTGTAGATAGCTTGAGGTAGGCACTTACCCCTCTTGCGCGAGCCGCTGTCGTACCCAGCCATCAATCGTGCCTGCGCCCATGCAGAGCACAAGCTTGCCCTCAGCGCGGGCAGTTTGGATGACGTGCCACAAGGCATCATCGAGCTCGGCATAGTGAACGCTATTACGGTTTGTTAGTTGCTCAGTCAGTTGCTGTGGAGTGAGAATAGGCAGGGCTGGGTCTTCGCGACTGAGGTAGGTTGGCAGCCAATAGATTTGCTCGGCGCGCTCCATACAGTCGGTGTATTGCTGACGGATCTCATGCTGACGGACATTTTGATGTGGCTGATACACCAGCACAACGTGGTCGGACAATTCTCGTGCCATTTGCAATGTCGCTGCGATTTCTACCGGGTGGTGGCCATAATCACTATACAGCCCAGCCCCAAGCCGCTCAAAGCGTCGCTGCACTCCTGGGAAGGTATTGATAGCCGCTCGAATGTGCTCGGGTGAGCCAAGCCTGAGCTGCTTGCATGCCGTTGCCACCAGTGTTGCGTTTGCTCGGTTGTGGGCCCCTGCGAGTGTAAATTGCTGCACATCCTCATCTTCCAAGACACGCGCCCGCCGCCGTGGTGGCACAACGCCTGCATCGGCATCGCGCTGCCACATGATGGTATATTCGCTCTGCTCAAGGAAGCGGCTAAAGGCATCGGTGTAATCCTGCTTGGTAGGGTAGGTGTCCGGGTGGTCGTAGTCAACAGAGGTCAGTAGCGTGAGATGAGGGTGGAATTGCAAAAAGTTGCGGTCAAACTCATCACACTCATACACAAAGTAGCAACTACCCGGTACATAATGGCCGCTGGGGCCAAAACTCAGCGTGGTACCCACCGAGTAACTGACAGGCTCACCCAGCTGGCGCAGCGCCCACACCATCAGGCCAGTTGTCGTCGTCTTGCCGTGGGTGCCCGCGATGGCGATGAGCTGGAGGTCTTTTTCGTTGATAAGATAAGTGAGGAGCTCATCACGCTTAGCGGTATAGATGCCAAGTCGATGTGCCAAGACCAGCTCGGGGTGGTCGGGCGGCAAAGCTGCTGTATAGATAAACCAATCGATGGGGGTTTGCTTGTGGCGATAGGCCAGGTATTCGCCTGTTTGGTCTTGTGAGACGGAGATGCCACGCCGCTCGAGTTCTTGTGTCTCGAGTCCAATGTGGCTATCCGAGCCAAGCACATGGTGCCCTGCATCGTGCGCCAACTCAGCCAATGGCCCCAGGCCCACACCGCCGATTCCAGAGAAGTAGATATTCATACCTTCCATTGTACCGCCTCTGGCACAAAACCACCAGAGGTAGCTAAGGAGTGCGATCGCTCCACCTCGCGCTACTGGGTTCAATATTGAGGTTATGCTATACTAGAGCCAAAGCATAAGTGGGCATACGTAGGGTACATAGCATGGCAAACAAACAGCAAGTCAAGCGCTCGATGAAGCGACTCCGGCGCATTAAAATGTGGCACCTGGTGCTATTGCTTATGGTGCTGCTCGTGCTGTCTGCAACCTTTTTGCGACTCAATAATGTGGGGATGACTGAGCGGCGACGAGCAGTTCTCTCGGCTGATAAGGCGGGTAATATGGAGCAGATCCGCCAGCGCATCGCTGACCTTCAGCAGTATTCCTCTGCCCATATGAATACAGATACTGGCCCAATTTACCTGCAAGAGCAGTACAATCGCGATGTTAAGGCTGCGCTCAACGCCTCAATGAGCACCACCAACCGCGCCGGCCAAACCGCCAACGCCAAGGCTGATGCAGTGTGTAAGCCACGCTTCCATAGCTGGTCGATCGACTATGTACGCTGCGTCTACGAAGAGCTGGGCAAGCTTAGTAGCACCAATGCTGGCCTCCAAACTGCCAAGATGCCCGACACCAGCCTCTACCACTACAACTTCAGCGCACCGCTATGGTCGCCCGACTTTGCTGGCTGGACGATTCTTCTCACTGGCGTGGTCATCTCAGCCATTCTTGGGCGTATCGTGGGGATGATTATTTTGCGGATTATGCTGCGCATTCAGTATCGAGCAGCAAAATAAATAGCAAAAAAATAAAAAACTACAACATAATTTACAACACGTACAACACGCAAGATGGCTTTGAGTGGGCGTTCGCTAGACGCTCCATAAAATTTATGCTTGACCCCTGTTTATCGTACAAAAATAGTACCAACATCTATCATACAAAATAACCATAAGCAAAAAGCAAAATCGCGCGTCTATGGTCGCCATCTCTGTAAAAAATCGCTGCCAAAGTGTTGACATCCATTTTGTGAGCATGTAGGCTAGGTTTTGTAAGATCAAATAGGAGGAGCACTATGGCTTACGAATATACTAGTTCGAATGGTACTACATACTACTTGCACACGCAAAAAGATGCGGTATTGCGCGGTGGCGTAAAGCGGACGATTTACTATTTTTGCAAATCACCAAACAACGGCAAGGGCGAGCCGTGTGACATGCCTGAGGGCTACTATGTGAAGGAACACTCACGCAACAAATTCCCCTTTGCTGCTAAGAAAGATGCGGCAAAGCCCACCAAGAAGGCTGCTAAAGCAACCAAATAACCCGGACACTTGTATATAGAAAAAAGACCTTTCTGTAACAGAAGGGTCTTTTTTGTTGACTTAGTGCAAAAGAGGGCTACACAGCAAGTAGAGTATGAGACGAAGTAAGCCGCGGGCCTATACCGCGTGACGATAACTAAGTTTGTATAGAGAAGTACGCTCTCGCACTACTCAGAGCACCAGAGAGCGGCGCTCAGTGTGAGTTGTGGTTTTCTCTCGTTTTGTACCTCTCGCAGCGAGAGAGGTATGAGAGGAGGCGTGAGCGCATAAGCTGCTAGCGATGCGACATATCCACGACTGCTATGCCTGGTACGAGGTTGCGCTTGTCTTCAACAATTTCCACCCAGTTGCCGTCTGGGTCCTTGATGAAGCAGTAGCGAAGGCCAGTTCGTCCCATCACAATGTCAGTTGGCTCACCCCAGCTGAGGGCAGCTGCACGAAACTCATCAAGATTATCAACACTGAGGCCAATGTGCTTGACGCCGACTGTTTCGAGATCATTGCCAATTGCTGGCTGTGCTTGTGGTTGATGTGCATTGTGGGCATAGGCAAAGAGCTCGAGGATTGCACCACTGGAATTCGTCAGCTGATGAATACTCAACGTACCATCTGGTGCATGCCACACAACTGCCTCAGCGAAGCCAAGGTGCTTGTAGAACTGGATGCTTGCAGTAGCGCTGCGCACTGAGAGCGCGATGTGATGGAGGACGGGCATGGTGGTTATTTCTGCCGACTCTTTTGATTAAGCTGCACTTGAAGGTCAAACACTTGCTTACCAAGCGAGTCGACTGCGCTGTGGTAGTTGTTTTGCAGTGCTACGGCCCAGCCGATAAGCGACAGGAGGCCGATGGTAAGCACTGCCAGCCATGCAATGATGATCTTGTCGGATAATTTTTTGTTCTTCATAGCCGTAGTATAGCAGAAGGTAACGACTATATGAAATGAAGTTTTGCAATAAGCAATAGTATGATGTTGCTAATATAATCGTAAAATTCCTGGCAATTACTCCAACCAAGCTGCAGGAGTATTGCCTGCTGGGTCTTGAAGATAAAAGCGCTTTTACTGTAGCCAACTTCGTAGCGTCTCGGGCTGGAAGCTTGATATAGTCTATGCGGTTAGCTACATTACTCATAGTCCTATTAATACCGTTTGCGCGTACTAAAAACACGCCACCATGGGCGTGCTATGACTAATCTTTGCAATGGTGGGGGCGGCTGGACTTGAACCAGCGGCCAACAGGTTATGAGCCCGCTGCTCTGACCACTGAGCTACGCCCCCAGATCCACTTGCCACATTATACCGTATTGTTGGTGTATATGCTACTAGTAATCGAGTTTACTAAGGCTCCGGACGTCTTCGCCGGCAGCAGCGTCGCGCCAATCAACGCCTTTTGGTCGTGGTGTATTTCTGGGGTGAGTGGCTTGTGCTGCTTCTTTCGCTTCGTGGCGGATACGCATACGCTCCAGGACAATCTCATCGAACTGCGCATCACGATTGGTGCGTGCCTCGGCATATTGCTCTGGTGTCATCCCGAGTGACTCTGCAATGGCAATGTCAAGATTATACCAGGCTGCAGCACGCTTCTCTTTGAGCGCCTTGCTTCGTGGGTGCTGTGCAACCTGACGATCGTAGCTATTGATGATTCTTTGGAGAGCGTAGAGGTCTTCGCGTGTTGGCGATGTGGGCCGCTCATGAGATGATGATGTCTTAGCCTGTGCTTGAGGTGAGGCGTCTGATATGTGAGAGGGTGCTGGCAATCCATCGTTCTCTAAATCGGCTAAGAGATCACCTTGCTCGCCGTTTTTTTGTAGTAATAATGCTGCACGTCCTAATATTGCAGTGGCGGATCCTATTACCGTTTCTGGTGATACTAAAGACTCTGGACTGCGTTGTTGAGCAGCCTCTTGAGAAGGTTGTTTGTATGTCATCTTGCATTGGTTATAGCACAGAGGTTAACACCTGGCAAGTCTATGAGCGATTTTTAACCAAAATTGTGGTGCGCAGCGTGTTTTTTGCTAGCCTGAGCTTTTGCAGCAACTGCGCGGTCTACGGTATAATAGAAGCCTATGAAGTTTGTGTTCAGCGACACTACCAAGCGCCACATCATCTACAAGATCAAGCATGATTATCTCCAGCTCAATACCATTGTGCTGGCGCTTGCGCTCGTGATTGCGACATACCTTGCCTGGCAGTCGGTGGCACGTCTCCAGCAGAACTACACGCAGCAGCGCGAGCTGGAGACGAAGCGGCGGCAGCTTGTCCTCACCGAGCTTGAGACGCAAACGCTGCAATACCAAAAGAATTTCCGCGAGAGTGACGAGTACAAAGAGCTTGCTGCCCGCGAGAAGCTTGGCTTGGTGGCGCCTGGCGAGAAGGTGATCGTGCTACCTAAGAATAGTGCTGAGGCACACGATCCACCAACCGATAAGCCTACCAACCCCGATACACAGAGTAGTAACTTCGAGCAGTGGGTGACCTTCCTCTTTGGTGGTGCAGCCGAGCAGGCTCAGCAAAAGGATAAATAGCAAGTGGGGGAGCGGAAATTTTGACATTCAGGTGGTAAATCCTTGACAACTGGCATTCCTCACTGGTAGAATAAGAACCATAACGCGGGGTGGAGCAGCCCGGTTAGCTCGGTTGGCTCATAACCAACAGGTCGCAGGTTCAAATCCTGCCCCCGCAACCAAGGTAAGAACCCTACCACACGGTAGGGTTTTTGCTTTGGATTATCTTGGGAGGGTAGAGATGGAATGAGGTTAGTATTAACCTCAAAACTATTCTTGGTGCCTTTACCACTGGCGTCTAGTAGAGTGTAGTTTTCGTTCAAATGAGTGGAGATTCATTACTGGCGCATGGGCTGGTAGGTACTGCTCACGCCTTCAATACAGTCAGCGGCTATTGCTTCTACTGTGAAGACCAAAAGACAAAGAGGGTGTAATGTAAGTAATGACAGACCTTCAGAGGTGGCGCACAAAGTACGATACACAAAGTTTCTTAGAATAAATAGCAAATAACGGGGATAAATAAGGTAAAAAGTAAGTTAAGAAACAATTTGTTTGCATTTTGTTCGCATATATGCTAGGATCGAGGTAGGTCGATAATGACAACACAAAAAAAGAGGGTAGATATGCGAAAAAAGACGAAAGAAACCATACTTGCCACCTGGAATCGGTCGCGTAGTATGGCAGAGCTGCGGGCATTCATTGCTGCGCGCCACAGCAAACTAGCAGAGGTAGAGCTCTAAAAAGACCAAAAGCACCTTGGGCGATGGACCTGAGGTGCTTTTGATTATAGAGGATGATGCACGTGATGAGTGATTGAGCACTCCGCACTCCATTGCACTCTATCCTCGCATGCTTTTTGTTTCGATCCCAAGACTGAATATTTCTTTATAGTATTCACTTATACACTGGAGCTAGGTAGTGATCATAAGCAAAAAACGGCGCACTCATCGCACGCCGCCTATCATATCTGGTAGCACCGACTGGGATCGAACCAGTGACCTCAGGCTTATGAGTCCTGCGCTCTAACCGGCTGAGCTACGGTGCCAAACATGACGCATTATAGCAGAGAATTGGCAAGAAGGCTAGGGCTCAGGCGAGTGTTTTGGCGTTCTTTTTTGCTCAGGCCAGTGGTATAATAGAGAAAACGCCCAATCAGGAGTTAAGGAGAACCACCACATGATACGACGACCACGCTACGATTATGATTTGTTGGTGCTGGGTAGTGGTGCAGCTGGTAGTACTGCAGCGTTGGTGGTGGCCCGGGCAGATAAGAAGGTGGGGCTGGTTGAGGCAGATACATTTGGTGGTGAAACGCCCAATTGGGGAGATATCCCCGTTAAGACGTTGCTGGGTGTGGCACAACTCTACAATCGCATCCAACGCGGTCACCAGTTTGGGCTTGATACATCGCGAGTGGATTTTGACTACCCGGCCATCCAGCATTGGAAAAATACAGTGGTAGAGCGAACTGGTGCGGGCGATAACGAGCACTATTATAACCAACAAGGGATTGACACATTCTACGGCAAAGGTGTTTTACGCGACCAGCACACCGTGACGATTGGCGACCATGAAGTAACAGCGGGGCATATCTTGATCGCGACAGGGGCGCATGTGACCCAGCCAGCGATTGCGGGCATTGAGACAATCGATTGGCTCACGCCGCGTACTGCCCTCAAGCTGAGCCGCCCGCCACGTAGTCTGTTGATCATTGGTGCGACGACAACGGCGATTGAGCTCGCACATTTCTTTGCGACCTTTGGCAGTACGGTGTCGGTGGCAGAGCAGTCATCACGCATTTTGCCAACTGAGGATGAAGAGGTAAGTGAAGCAGTGAGCAGCCTCTTGCAGCGTGACCAACCACTGTCGGTCCTAACGCAAACGACGATTCGCTCCCTCATGCGTGGCCCAAGTGGTAATGTGATCGTCCAATATATCCGTGGTGGTATTGAGCGGACGATGGAGGTAGAGCGTGTCTTGGTGGCGACCAAGCCAGAGCCGACCATTGATATTGGGCTAGATAATGCTGAGGTGGCGTATTCGCCCGATGGTGGTGTTGAAGTGAACCAATTCTTCCAGACCAATGTGCGGCATATCTATGCGGCGGGCCATGTGCTAGGCAATGATGTACCAACCCACACCGTCTTGAGCGAGGGCCGGCTAACAGCGCACAACATCCTCCACCCCAAATCGCAAATGACGCTCGACTACGAGTTAGTGCCGCGCGCTACCTTCATTTATCCAGAGGTAGCCAGTGTGGGCTTTAATGAAGATGACTGTATTAAGCGCGATCTCAAGATTAATAAGGTGTTGGTGCCGCTCGGTATGATTGCTCGCAGCAATACAAGTGACTTCCGTGAGGGGTTCGTAAAGCTGATTAGCGACAAACAAGGGGTATTGCTCGGCGGGACGATCGTCGCTCCACGTGCTAGTGAGCTCATCCAAGAGGTCACTCTCGCCATCAAGCACGACCTCACTGCTGAGCAGCTGGCAGAGCTCCCACACGTTTTCTTAACGTGGAGCGAAGCAGTGCGAACGGCAGCCAGTAAGCTGTCGCGTAAGTAGAGAGATGGTTTGTTTTGTGGTTGGCGGAGCATATTTGCCTTCTTAGTCTCAGCTACTTATATAGTGCAGGAATTTGAGTTTTTAGCTCGACACCATCGGATTAGTCTTTCTATTCTCTGCTACTTCTGAGAGTAGAGCGGTATAGAGGAAAAGAGTGGAAATTGCTAAAGCCTGAGCAATTAGGAGAAAAAGAAAAAATTGAATATACTACCGCATTCTTCATAAAAACAGAGAATATTATGATGCAAATTGCATAGGGTGTGGCCTATTGCTTTGCAGTATATTACGAAGAAGTTTGCGAGACTCTAGAGCTTACAAGAAGCTCGCTGATGAAGACTCTGCCACGCTGGCTTGCATCGGCGTATTGCTAAAATAGCAAAGAGTATCCACTTTCAGCTCCATTTAAGCAAGGCGGGGCATACTACCCGTAGTAGCACACGCTACCTCCTCCTCTATTATGCAAGCTGCCGTTCCTCCTCCCGGGCGGCTTGTTTTGTGTCTTGCGCCTAGCATATTGCGCATAATAAAACTAGTATTTACTCCTCTTGGCAAAATGAATATACTATTGCCATGGCATATCTTGTTGCAGTGTCTGGTGGTGTGGATAGTGTAGTGCTCTTGGATGTAATGGCGGCGCAGGCGACGGAGCCGTTGATTGTGGCGCATGTCGATCATGGGATCCGGGGTGAAGCATCGGCGGCGGATGCGCGATTTGTGGCAGCACTGGCGGCGCACTATGGACTGCCCTTTGTGTCTACTCAGCTTAAGCTTGGGCCAGATGCGAGCGAGGCAGCAGCGCGAGAGGCTCGGTATGATTTTTTGCTCGATGCAGCAGCGCAGTACCAGGCACCAGTGGTAACAGCACATCACTTGGACGATTTGGTAGAAACAGTGGCGCTTAACTTAGTGCGTGGGACGGGCTGGCGTGGGCTGGCCGTGCTGAACCGCCCTGGGGTGGAGCGGCCACTACTGGGCTGGCGCAAGGCAGATATCCGCGCCTATGCACTGGCTCATCGCCTGGAATGGGTAGAAGATGAGACGAATGCGAGTGACCGTTACACGCGCAATCGGCTGCGACGCTGCATTCAGCGGCTCCTCACGGCAGAGCAGGCGGCGCAGATTACCTCGCTGCGGGATCGGCAACTTGCACTGCGCCATACGATTAATGATGAAGTGCAACACCTCTTGCCACAGTTTGCGGCTGAGCGCCATGGATTTATTATGATCGACGAAGCAAGTGCTCAGGAACTATTGGGTGCGATGATCATGTGGGCAGGTGCGCCGCGCCCAACCCGTCCGCGGCTTGAGCGTGCGGTGCTAGCCATCAAGACTGCTCGTCCAGGTAGCCGTCATGTGGTGGGTGATGGAGTGTATTTACAGTTTAGCCCTCGGCAATTCACTGTAGAAGTGGTACAATAGATCAGATTACTGTGTGAGAATGCAAGCGAACGAAAGGAGTGAGTTCCCTGATGAATAAAAAACCGTCGAAAGCGACCAATGCCCTGCGTCTGGGGCTGTTTTGGGCGATTGTAGTGCTGGGTGTGCTGGCATTTTGGGCAATTAATTCGCCGCAGGCTAACCTTAAGGAGGTGCCGCTCTCAGACGTGGTGAATCGAGCAAATAATGGCAAAATTGCCAAGATCGAGATCCAAGGTAATGAGCTAACTGTTACGCCCAAAGGCCAGTCCAAGCCGACCGAGCGCAGCCTCAAAGAGAATGGCACTATCTATACCCAAGGACTCAAGCACGACAAAACAGAGGTGAAGGTGCAAAATGAGTCACAGACGGGCCTATTGTTTTGGAATCTCGCACCAATTGTCCTGTCGGTCGTATTGTTTGGCGTTCTCTTTATGTTTATGATGCGCCAAGCTCAGGGGCAGAATAGCCAAGCGATGGGCTTTGGCAAGAGTAAGGCCAAGCTGTATGGCCTTGATAAAGAGCGGGTAGTATTTGATGACATTGCTGGTAACGAAAACGCCAAACAGGATTTGCAAGAGGTGGTGGACTTCCTTAAGCATCCCAAGAAGTATCAGAGCCTCGGTGCTAAGATCCCTAAAGGGATTCTCCTTGTTGGTAATCCTGGTACCGGTAAAACGATGTTGGCACGAGCTGTTGCAGGCGAGGCTAATGTGCCGTTCTTTTCCATTAGTGGCTCAGAGTTTGTGGAGATGTTTGTTGGTGTGGGGGCAAGCCGGGTACGCGACCTCTTTGCTAAAGCCAAGAAGAATGCGCCAGCCATTATCTTTATTGATGAGATTGACGCTGTGGGGCGCAAGCGTGGCTCTGGCATGGGCGGTGGCCACGACGAGCGCGAGCAGACGCTGAACCAGATTTTGGTAGAGATGGACGGCTTTGAGGCTGATACAAACGTGATTATCCTAGCTGCAACCAACCGGGCCGATGTGCTCGACCCAGCGCTGCTGCGCCCAGGCCGCTTCGACCGCCATACAACGATTAGCCTACCCGAGCGCAAAGACCGTGAGGCAATCCTCAAGGTGCACTTCAAGAACAAACCAACCGATGCGTCGGTCGACCTCGACAAGCTTGCCGCCAAGACGGCTGGTAGTAGTGGTGCCGACCTCGCGAACATGGCTAACGAAGCAGCGATTATTGCAGCGCGCCGCGGCAAGAAGACGATCACCAATCAAGACCTGACCGAGGCCTTTGAGAAGGTGGCGATTGGTCCCGAGCGCAAAGCTAAGGTAATGACCGACCATGAGAAAGAACTCACGGCGTATCACGAGGCGGGTCATGCTATTGTGGGGCACGTCTTGCCGGACAGCGATCCGGTACATAAGGTGACCATCATCCCGCGTGGTGGTACGGGCGGCGTGACATGGTTCTTACCCCCAGAAGACAAAAGCTACACCAATGTATACGAGTTTAAGGATATTCTGGCCCGGGCGATGGGTGGGCGGATTGCCGAGAAATTGATCTATGGTGATGATGGCATTACAACTGGGGCAGGCAGTGACCTACGCAAAGCGACGGAGATTGCCCGTGATATGGTGATTGAGCAGGGCATGGGTGCAAAGCTCCGCGACCAGGTCTTCCATGAAGATAATGGTGGTATGGTGTTTGACAAGATCACTCACGAGCGGCCATATAGTGATGCGACTGCTGAGGCGATTGACCACGAGGTAGAGGCGCTTATCAAAGAGGCTTCTCGCCGTGCTGAGATTGTCCTCTCGCACAACCGTCCAGCGCTTGAGAAACTCAAAGATGAGCTGCTTGTTCACGAAACACTAGAAGAAGACGAAGCTAAGGCTGCGATGGCAGATGCCACCTTGCCAACGGAGGCCAAGCTCCACTAGGAGCAGGGAGGTATATCAGTGGCACATGGAGCAAATCGTCGGCGTGTCCGCTCAGTCGTCGCCAAAGCAAATAGCAAACTAAATATCAAGAATGCTGCTGCCCTCCTGGCAGGCTCGACACTGCTGTCGAGCGTCTTGGGGATGTATCGTGAGCGGCTCATCAACGGCATGTACTACGACACCTACAAAGTGGGTGCTGATGCCTATACTGTAGCCTTTACCATCCCCGACTTCATGTTCTTTGTGCTGGTGTCTGGGGCACTGAGCGTATCCTTTATACCGGTGTTTAACCAGCGCTTAGCGTCAGGCAATAAGCAGTCGGCATGGGATCTGAGCTCGAGCTTGATCAATTTCTTAGCGCTCACCACCTTAGCGGCGAGTATTTTGATTATGATCTTTGCTGAGCCGCTGGTGAATGTCGTGGTGGGGCCGGGACTCAGCGAGTCGGGGCGGAGCCTGGCAGTGAGTATGATGCGCGTGATTGCGGTCAACCCATTCCTCTTCTCTATTTCTACCGTCATTGCGAGTATGCAGCAGGCAATTGGGCGCTTTACATTCTATGCGCTGGCGCCAACGATCTACAACATCGGTATTATCATCGGTGCGACCTTCTTTACGAACGGTATTAATATCTTTGGCTGGCAAGTGTTTGAGGGTGGCATTATGGGTGTGGCGCTGGGTGTGGTGCTGGGCTCGGTGCTGCAGTTGATTGTGAGCTCAGTGGGCTTGCTGGGGCTAGGCTTCGACTATCGCTTTATGATCAAGCGCAAGAACAAGAGCTTTCGCCAGGTGCTGCGTCTGCTACGAACGCGCTCACTCGACCAAGGAATCGATTATCTCAATGGTCTTGTAGAGACAAATCTTGCTTCGCGCATGGCTTATGGGACAGTCCGCGCCTATCAACAGGCCTCGGCGTTATCGTTGATGCCAGTGAACTTGATCGGCGTGGCGATTAGCAATGCCGCCTTCCCACAAATGACGGAACACCTCGGGGCAGGGCGCGAGGATCTCTTCCGCAAAGAATTGCAGGTAATGATCCGGGTGATTATTTGGCTCGCATTGCCAGTGGCGGTCATTACCTACTTTGCACGGGGCTATGTAGTGAGCTTTATCCACAACGGGGGTGACCCGGTGATATCGGGCTTTCTTGGGGTGCTGGTTTTGACGATATTTTTCCGCACGATTTATCATATTGCAGCACGTAGCTTTTACGCGCAGCAAGATACCAAGACGCCGCTTTATATCTCGTTTTTTGCGATTGGGTTTAATATTATCCTGGCGATTATCTTGGTAAATCTCTGGTCGAAGAACCAAAATCCGGGCTATGGCCTGGCTTGGGCACAGTCTATCACTGCCGTGGTGGAGGTGATTGTCCTCTTCTTCTTCATGGGGCGGCGCATGCCAAGGCTGTTTGACCGCGGCTTCATCAACAGCATCTATAAGATGGTGATCGCTGCAGTGCCAACCGGTTTGGCTGCCTATCTGAGTGTGGTGATGATCCCCTTTGGTACGAACGATAAGAGTTTCTTCCTTGCTTTTCCGAAGTTTATTATGATCACAGTAGTGAGCTTTGCGGTTTATATATGGTTCAGCCGGCGGCTGCGGCTTAAAGAGGCCGAGCCAGTGCTCAATCGGTTGCGGCAGATCTTCTTTGGGCGGATTAACCTTGGCTGGGGCTGGAAGCGCTAGTGTATGGAACATATCCGTAATTTCTGCATCATCGCCCATATCGACCACGGCAAGAGCACCCTGGCCGACCGCATGATGGAGCTGACAGGCACCGTGACCAAGCGGGATATGAAGCAGCAGTTGCTGGATAGCATGGATCTGGAGCGCGAGAAGGGGATTACCATCAAGCTCGCCCCGGTGCGGATGAAGTATGAGTACGTAACTTCTTCAGAAGCGGGTGCCACCCCGTCGACTGCCACCCGCTCAGTATCGCCTGCTGATTCAATTGACGGGAGTAGAAACACCGCACCCCAACCGGGCACCTACGACCTCAACCTGATCGACACCCCCGGCCATGTGGATTTTAGCTACGAAGTATCGCGTAGCTTGCAGGCCTGCGAAGGCGCGGTGCTGGTGGTGGATGCTAGTCAGGGGATTCAGGCGCAGACACTGGCCAATGTGTACCTCGCGATGGAGCAGGATCTTGCGATCATCCCGGTGCTCAACAAAGTTGACCTGCCAGCTGCCGATGTGCCGCGCGTGTCTAAGCAGGTGATTAATCTGCTCGGCTGTGATGAGAGCGATATTATTCATATTTCGGCCAAGACCGGGCAGAATGTGCCGCAGGTGCTGCGGGCTATCGTCGAGCGTATTCCGGCGCCGGTATCACCGCTGGCACTACAGGCTGAGCGCATGGCCGTGCAGGGTAGTGATAGGCCGGCCATACCAACGCGCGCCCTGATTTTTGATAGCTACTACGATGACTACCGGGGGGTTATCCTCTACGTGCGCGTGGTAGATGGCACGATACCGAAAGGTGCGGACATCACCATGATGGCCACCGGCGCCCGCGGCCTCGCCCTGGAAGTAGGGCACCTCAGCCCAACCATGCAGCCCGACCCACTGCTTGGCACCGGCGAAATCGGCTACATCGTCACCAACCTCAAGACGACGCGTGAGGCGCGGGTGGGGGATACGGTGACACTCAAGAAATACTTTGAGCAGTTATAACATAGTGGTATAGTTTATCGTATGATAGCTGCGATAAAAAAGTACGACACATTCATCGCCATCTTATTTGCTGGCTTAATCATGCTATTCATCGCCGTGGCATTTACTGTTCCGAGTTTTTGGGATTGGCTGTGGCAGCGGCATTGTGGTGGCGAAATGTCTGGCTAGGTGTGGTAGTCATGGCGTTAATGGCTGCCGGTAAATTGTTCTGGAGTATAACTTTTTCTGGTGAAGCTGGTCTGGCGGTGATTGCTCCTGCGACAATTGGTTTTGTCTTATGTAGTGGCTGTTTGTGGCTGATTACAGTGTTGTCTCGTCGCCGTATCCCTAGGGTTAAGAAATGAATTTCATTAAGAAAGGGTCAAATAGGTAAAGCTATTATCCATATTTTACCAACAATGTCATCACACCAATTACAAAAATGGCGCATGCTATCGTCGCGGACGCTCTTCGAGCACTCTCGACTCACCGTCGCAGAAGATACAATAGAGCTACCAAATGGAAAGACCATCCAATATATCCATTATCCCTACCATGGGCATGGTGGGGTAATCGTAGTGTGTCGCCGAGGCGATAATATTTTGGTACAGCAAGAGTATTCGTATCCGGTGGATGAAGTGTTGTATCAGTTCCCGGGCGGGAAGATTGAAGCGGGCGAGGATGTGTGTGCGGCGGCGCAGCGAGAGCTGGCTGAGGAGTCAAGCATTGCCATGACAGGTGTACGAGCGTGTGGTTGGCTCTATGCCGACAATCGTCGCACCAGTGCGAAGCTCCATGTGGTTTACGGCGAATATGCTGGGATAGACCGCCAGCACCGGCCAGATGACACCGAGCAAATCATTTCGGAGTGGCTGCCAATTACCACCATCCACCGCATGGTCGCTACTGGCGTAATCACCAACTACGCCATGCTCGCTGCCTGGGCCTTGCTCGCCGGTACCCTCCAGTGGGTAGGAGGTAGGGAGGGGTGAAAGGAAGCGTAGTATCTATCGTATATCACGGTGGAGGTGTAGTGATAAAAGGGTACAGATTTTGACATCATGACACCATGCTAGTATAGTATAAGTACTTACACAGTAACCCATCATATCATTTAGAAGTTATAGTGTAGTACTACCAAAACAACCATGGAACAGCGTCATCACACATCATCTCTAAACTTTACGGATCGGATGGACCAAATTCTTAACCGACCACTGACGGTGAATACGGTTGATAGCTATGCTGAGCATGCTTTGAGTGAGGTGATTGGGCTAATTGAATCAGCAGAGGATGCATATAGTCATCAGCCGACTATTGCTCAGCCGACTCATGCAGCGACAGAGGATGCCGCACTCCATTACTATGGCCTTGATGATACAGCAGAGGTACTTGATCATCTCAGCGAGAAGGATGCTGAGCTACGGGCAATCGACCAGCGTATTGCAGCAGTTGCGACGTCTCATTTGGTGATAGTCCCACCAGACATGCAGCCAAGTGGCCCAAATGGAGCTAATGGAAGCGCTGAATCGTATGAACGACCAAAGACTCAGGCTAAGCTCAAGACAGTCCTATTCTTATTAGCAAATGAGTTTGAAGTTACGCTGGATAGCCCAGATGAAGTGATGATTATCGAGGGTAGCGTCGACCCTGCTATGATGCGCCAGCTACCGTACTATGAGGTGGTCGTACCCTCACTGAATCGCACGATATTGGTATGTGATGAGTATGGCAATGCGACATATGTCTTTGATACACAAAAGACCGAGCAGCTCCTTCAACAGCAGAACAGCACTGAGCCACTCTGTAACCGAACGAAGCGTGAGCTCACGGCACTTATCGCTCAGCAGCCTGATTGCGGAACGGCACTGCGGACGAATAAGAACTTTGTAACTAACTTGATTGGTGAGTTGACAGAGATAAAGAGCCAATGGTGGATGGTGCCACGAGCAAACTATCTAGACCCCAGGCGAAGCCAAACAGATGATTATAAATCAATAGGTCAGGCAGCGCGTGATCTTGGTGTACATAGGAAGGTGGTTGATCATGCGCTTAAATATCTTGGAGAAGATCGAGTAGGTGATGTTATAACTGATTCACGTGGCACATTACTGACACGTGAGCAAATAGCACTCGTGCGACAAAGCCTAACGGAGCGGGGGCACTTTCGTTCACCGCCGACAGATTACCACGTTTCGTACGATATTGCTCGCGCGATTGGTGTTAGTCCTCGAACAACGATTCGAGTCATCGAAGAGCTAAAGCAAGAGCAGCTGATCACAGGTATGCACTGCCGGCAGAGGGGTGCGAAGTTGGGGGAGTATTACTCACCTGCCGAGCAGGAGATTATCCGGCAGCGGGCAATCGATCATGGCTATATTGTGCCAAAAGTCCCAGAAGGCTACATGACTATCATGGAAGCAAGCGAACGCTTGGGTGTTCGTTTTGACAGTGTGCAGTATACTGCAAAAAAGCTTGGAATTGCGATGAGGAAGTATAGAGCGATCGATGGCTATAGGCCAATGTTTTGCCTCTCGCCCGAGCAGTTCTCGCAGATTCAGCACTACCGCGAAAAGCATCTTAATCCATCCGCAGAACATAAGAGCTCCTCGCAAGAAGGGTAATTCTCCTCCGTCGCAAAACTTGCTATAATATCAAACATGACAGCGATAACCGTCCAGCCCCTCCCTGGCTACAAAGAGGTCAAGCCCTTCGTCTACGCAGGGTTTTTCCCGGTGTCTAATGAAGATTATAATGACCTGAAGGAGGCGATTGAGCGGTTGAGCCTGAGCGATAGTGCGCTGCAGTTTGAGCCAGAGAACTCACCGGTGCTAGGTTATGGTGTGCGGATTGGCTTCCTTGGCCTCTTGCATATGGATATCATTCGTGAGCGACTCGAGCGCGAGTATAATTTGGACCTCATCGTCACCAACCCAAGTACCGACTACCAAGTGAGCTTAACCAATGGCGATGAGTTAGATATCAAGTCTGCCAGCGAATTGCCTGACCCAGCCCAGATCAAGGAGATTCGCGAGCCGTGGATTGATGGTGAGATCGTTGTGCCCCAAGATTACATCGGCGCGGTGATCCAGCTCATCGTTAGTAAGCGCGGTCGGCAAAAGAACCTCAGTTACATCGACGAGCGTGCCCTCATCTCCTTTGCGGCACCACTGGCCAATCTCTTGACGGATTTTTATGACCAACTCAAGTCGGTCACTAGTGGCTACGGTTCGTTTAATTATGAACTGCGGGGCTACCAAGCGGAGGATTTAGTGCGCGTGGATTTCTACGTGGCAGGTGAGATGGTTGATGCGCTCAGCGTCATGTGTCACCGCTCGGAGTCGCAACGGCTGGGGCGCGAGGTGGTGAAGAAGCTCAAGGATGTCGTGCCGCGCCAGAGCTTTGAGGTGGCACTGCAGGCGGCGATTGGTGGGAGGTTTATTGCTCGCGAAAATATTGGTGCCTACCGCAAAGATGTGACGGGCTATCTCTACGGCGGTGATGTGAGCCGCAAAAAGAAACTCCTTGCCAAGCAAGCTCGCGGCAAGAAGCGCATGAAACGCTTTGGCAAGGTCGATATCCCCAGCGAAGCCTTTACGGTAATGCTCAAGCGAGACTAACAACTAATAGGGGTTGTGTGTAAGTGCAGATACGTTATGATCGATTGGTGGCCGATATAGACAGAGCACTCGTGTATGACAATGTGCCACCTGCAGAGAGAGATTATCGGTATTGGCGAGCGGTGAGCTTAGCGCGGCTTGCGCTAGAACTGAGCAATGGCAACGATGCACTTACTCTTGATGGCATGCCGGTGCATTTCACTCGTCACTATGCGGATGCACGACGCACGGCGCAGTCAATTGCCCGTGGCCTGTGGACATACCAAACGCGCGGTAGAGAAGAGGAGATTGCAGCAACGATTCATCATGGGTTTCGACCTGAGTAGCAGCTCCAACCAGCATTGATTATTGCGCATCGGCAATATCACGCTGCAACGAAACCAGATTATATGGGGATGCCTGGTTGTGTGCGTATCGGAGGACGTATGACAGATATCGATCGGTGCTCCCAAGAGTTCCTGGAAGACTACTTTCAGATAGATCTAAACAATATTAAGAATAACAGCTAGCTTCTTACGCCACGGGTGAGAAACCACTCTCCGTGATGTGCTATCATAAATATGATATGACTATGACGAATCTTCAATCACTTATCGAACAGTATCAGCCAACCGAGGCAGTGCGCCAGCTTGTATGCGACACGAGGATTGTGTTGCTCGTTGGTATCTCTGGGGCCGGCAAGGATACGACTAAGCAGCGGTTGCTCGCGAGCACCGAGTTTGCCGATATCGTCTCGTACACTACCCGTCAGCCTCGCCAAAATAAAGGTGTGTGGGAGCAAAAGGGAGTCGACTATCATTATATCGATGAAGCAACTGCCGCAGAGCTATTGCAGAGCCGCGCCTTTGTAGAGGCGAAGTTTGTCCATGGGACGCTCTATGGTACAGGTGTCAGGCAGATTCAGGATATTCGCGATGCGGGTAAGATTGCTGTGACAGATATTGATGTGCAGGGTGTTGATGAGTATAAGAAGCTCTCCCCGGGTGTGGTCGCGATATTTCTCTTACCGCCGAACTTTCAAGAGTGGCAGCGGCGCCTCAGTGTGCGCTATACCTCGCAGGCGGAGTTTGATCGTGAGTGGCCCAAGCGCTATACCAGTGCAATCCGCGAGATCACTCACGCACTCGAAGTTCCATACTACCACTTCGTCATCAACGATGATATCGACGAGACGGCGCGCATTGTGCGGGCGATTGCCTCCAAGCCAGATGTGTATAATCGCAAGGATGACGAAGCTCGCTTGGCGGCGCGAGATTTGCTCGATAGCCTCTTGCGCGAGCACCCGGAGCATGTATGAGTAAGCCAGCCACGCATGCTGCTGCTGAGCCAGGTGATGATGAGCATAAGCAGCGCTCATCTCTGGCGCTGCGCCGACCAGTGTGGTCGCCCACGGCGTTGGTCGATCAAGGATTCTTTATTTTTGCGGGGGTGGCGTCATTTTGGTTTGTGTGGCTGGTGTGGCGCGAGGGCTGGCACACTGGTGGCTGGTGGTTGGTGGGGTTCTTTGCTGTGGTGTGGGTGATTACGGCGTATTTTGCGTTGCCACGCTTGCACCGTATCTTAAGCAGCATTTATGTGCCTAATTATTTCATTGGCCGGACGCGCACCCCAGATGGTCTCCTTGGCGACCCAGTCAATCTCGCCTTTCGCGGCAACGAAGCTCAGCTCCACCGTGCCATGACGGCCGCTGGCTGGACGCTGGCTGATGACGTGACGGTGCGCTCGTCGTGGCGGATTATCCTCGCCACACTAACGCGGCGCAGCTATCCTAATGCACCAGTCTCGCCCCTAGTGCTGTTTGGCAGGCAGCAGGATTTTGCCTACCAGCAGGAGATCGATGGCAACCCGGGCAAGCGCCATCACGTACGCTTCTGGCGCTGTCCCCAGGGGTGGTTGTTGCCCGGTGGGCATCAGGTGGACTGGCTGGCGGCTGGTACGTACGACAAGAGTGTGGGGCTATCAATCTTTACGTTGCAAGTGACGCACAAGATCGATGAGAACACCGACATCGAGCGCGACTATGTTGTCAAGACGGTCACGCGTGCCCTTCGTTCGATTGAGCTCACGGTGCTGGAGGATTTCTCGACGGGCTACCACTCACGCAATGGGGGTGGAGACAACATTATTACCGATGGCGACCTGCCCGTTATCGAGCTTGGCCGCGTCCGTGCCAAGGCAAGCGAAGACGAGGACGTGCCTTCCGATCTGATTCTTGACGCAACGACGCACGAGACTATGCCTGATGAACACGCTACTCTCATGTCGCAATTTTTGAGCCGCCGCCCACCACAGATCGCTCTTGGGATTATTATGATTGGCCTGGCGATTGCTGTAGCCACGATGAGCACCTTCTTCGAGATTCTCAATTTTAGCCACTTGCGCATGGAAGTCGTACGGATTTTTCACGAGAGTGGCCTGCCGCTGCAGAGTATTGAGAGTGCGACGCATATTGTAGCGACTATCTCAGCCATTGTATCGACGACATGGATTGGCATCGTAATTTTTCTTGCGGGGCTAACCTTCCGCGGCAGCGACCGCTCGCGGATTTTACTGATGAGCATTGCCAGCCTTGCAGCGGTGATTAGTTCATTTGGGCTGACGATCGGCAGGGTCACATGGTCGGCGGCTGGCACGTTGCTCTTCATTGGTATCAACATCGTCATCGTGCTCATGTTCTCCACCGACGCTGCCCGGCGCTTCACACGAGCACGCAGCGGAAAGTAATAGCCACAGATTGTAGATTATACTCGTTGTTACTGTGCTTTTTCTACTCTGGTATGGTGAGAGGGGATAGGCTACTTCATTTGATGGAGCTGTTATCGATTGTAATAATTATTTCTGACCTCAGAGCTAGGATTTGAATACTCACGAATAATATTCATCTTTACCAATGTTCCGGGGGAAGGCAACAACAACGAGAGGTGTGAGAACTGACAAAGCTTTGACAGCTCAAATTCACTCAGATTGACAACAGGGCAAAAAATCGCTACACTACCTGATATTGTGACAGAGCAGCTTGATGATAAGTTTAATGATATTGTTAATGGGCTGGGGACTGACCCTGATCTTGATAGTGATATTCCTGAACAATGTCGAGAGTGCCCACAGCTGGCAGGGATAATAGAAGCGCTCAAAACAGCATGGGCGCAGAAGAAAGCGCTGGAGCGTACAGCGCTGGAGACGGCAGACAATATTACAACATGGCTACGAGTGCAAGGCATGTCTGAGGATAAGATAAAGCAGATCCTAGAGGACCCAAAGCGGCTAGAAGAGGCACGAGCTGAGTATGGGGAGTTTGCAAGGATGAAGCTTGATATAGGGGACGCCGCACTCAATCAGCTACTGCCAGGCATAGAAAGGCAAACAGCAGGCTGTTCTGGAATTATAAAATGTATAAGTTTAGATAGAAAAACGGTTGTAGAGGTATGTGGCTCACCCGCTATGCCAGGCGGGAAAAACCGCGAAGTGACAGTAGTCGATCGTACTGGCAGAGGTGAACAGGACCCGCCCACGGCAGACACCCCCAAACAATAACACACTACGCTAATGATAAATAACCACAGATAAAGGCACAATAGACGCTATGATATCGCGCAATGAATCTCGAAAATTCTATAGTATTATCGGTGGGCTTGATGAGCCAGATATATCTGCGGCTTCTTATATCCCCAAGCAGTGCTATGGCTGCCCGCGAGCAGCCGAGCTGCGCCACAAGATAGCGGCGGTGGCCTGGGAGCATAATTATCTTTTGAAGGGCCACTTTAACCGTACTGCAGAAGATGGGGATCCCGAACAAGGAAGAGATACTATGCGTGCTATGGACAGGCTCAAGCGGGAGAATCTGCAGGCAAGAGATAAACTGAGCCAGCTAATCACTCAGTGTAAGGAGCGTCAGTCTTGATAGGTAAAATAGTGAAAAGGAATAGAAGAGTGACAGAGGTGGCAACTACCGTATGTATGTTGCTATCACCCCCCGCACCGTGAAATGATCGAGAGTGCAATAATCAAGCGGCGTGATCTCAACGACCAAGGAGCAGAAGGATAGATCGCTGTGACACGTCTCGCTAACAGACGAGGCTTAGCAGCAAGGAATAGGCTACATCTTCCACTAGCTCATTAGCACTCTATTGACGAGAGTGCCAACTCTACGCTATAATGCGACTATGACCGAACGGCAACAAGCGATTCTTTCTGCCATTATCGAGCAATACGCCGAGATCGCTGCCCCTGTGGGGAGTGTGACGTTGGCGAAGCTATTTGGCGTGTCTAGTGCAACCATTCGTAGCGAGATGGCCAAGCTCGAGGAGATGGGCTTTGTCAAGGCCCCGCACACTAGTGCGGGGCGTATCCCTACCAGCAAGGGCTACCGCTTCTACGTCAATGGCATCACTAACGCTCAGATGAGTGAGCTCCCTAGCGGGATTGACCGTAGCACCAAGGCTATTGAAGCGCACGTTAACTCACATCTCGATGCAGCCGATCGAGCTATTCGCAGTGCGGTGGATAGCCTCGTCGAGCTCACGGGCAACCTGGGCTTTGCTACCATTGGCAGTGAGCTCTATATGAATGGCATTAGCCGGCTTTTTAGTCAGCCAGAATTTCTTGAGGGCAAGCATGTCCAATCAGTGGCGCATTTGATTGACAATATTGAGCCGTGGCTGCGCGAAGCTCGGCCCAACGAGCCACTCAATGTCTTCATCGGCAGTGAGAACCCCATCGGCAAGAGCAGCGATGCGACACTCATCATTAGCAAATTTCGCTCACCTTATAGCGACCGCAGCTACATTGGTGTGATTGGCCCGATGCGCCAGCACTACCGCCGTACCATCGAGCTGGTCAAGCGCACTGGGGTGATGCTGGAGGAGATATTATAATGATACGACCACTGTTATTTGTGTCGCAGCCGTGCTATACTATGAAGGATAATGACGACTGAGCAGCCTGCTCAGTACCACGGGCAAAACCACTAGGCAGGAGGAATGATATCGATGACAAAACACAAGAAAGCGCCAAATACGGCCGAGCTCGAGCAGCAGATTGGTGAGCTTACACAAGATTTGCAGCGCACTCGGGCAGACTTTGAGAATTATCGCAAACGCGTTGATGCAGAGAAGGCCCAGGCTAAGGCAGCGGGCACTCAGCAAGCAATTCGCAAGCTCCTACCTGTGATTGATACGATCGAGCGCGCCACTGCCAACGTCCCTAAGAAGCTCCAGAACGACACATGGGCGAGTGGAGTAGTAGCGATGTCGAAAAAGCTCGATGGCTTGATGGCAGAGTTCAAGCTTGAGCCGATCGTGGTTGAACTTGGCACGACCGAGTTTGATCCAGACCTCCACGAAGCCATCTCGATGGATGATGAAGGTGGTGACAAAGAAATTATTAGTGAAGAGCTGCAGCGCGGCTATAAGCTTGATGGCCACGTCCTGCGCCATGCTATGGTGCGGGTCAGCCGGCAGCCGTAGGAGTGAGTGGGATGAGGCGTTGGCTGCTTGCAGGAACACTCATCATATTAGCAGCACTTAGTGTTGGCAGTGCTCAGACTCATGCAACGCCACTGGCTAACCAAGCCGATATTACAGTGGTCAAGCGAGCGAGCACAGCCTATCAAGCCTTTACACGTGAGCTTTATGCCACTCAGCCCAAGAAGGACTCTATTGATGAACGAGCCAAACAGGCCGCAGCAGCCTTTGCGGTAGTAGCAGGGCACTCATTTTCTACGCAGCTTGGTGATGAATACAGCCGTCATGCGGCAGCTGTGAAGGAAAAAGCCTCAGCTGTCAAGACGCTTCTTGGGCGTGCTCCGCAAACCTTTGCTAGCAAAGATACGCAGGCTGCAGCAGTCTATTTGACAGATGTAGAAACAGCGGTGAGTCAGTACGACTCAGCCGTTGGTGTGCTTAATACAACAGTCGACGATGCCAACCAAGCGACGAATCGACTCTACTTGTTTATGGTGATTGGTGCTGGGCTTGTGGCGGCACTCGCTGCAGTCTGGGCGCGACGCCAGCACACCCGGACATTTGCTAGTAAGCGTGTAGTGCGGGCACGCTGGGCGGTGGTTGCAGCAGCGGCAGCGCCACTGGTGGGTGCAGTTTCGCTCTATGTAATATTTATCCAAGGGAGTGATACACGGGTTGTGCGCGGCGTGGGCTACGCGGTGCTGACCGGTGGTGTAGCAGTTCTTATCTATGCAGTGATGGCGTATTGGCATCTCCGGCGGGCTGAGACGCTCGCAGCGGCAATTACTGCGGGCGATGAGATCTGTCAGTGATAATACCTCCAATAGGAGGCTCTCAATACGCTTTTTGTCAGACTAAAATAGCGAGCCGAGTGATCACAATAGGGGCTGTCCATTATTGTATAAAATCGATACCAGGTCTGGACTACTGTGTGGGTCTAAAATTGTATTAAGCCACTTTGCTCGCAGTTGCACTTGCAAATAAAGGATGCTAACGCTACAATGACGACAAGGGTTTTAGCATAAAAAAACAGGGAGAAAGAGGAGATGGTAAAACGGTCAGTCATAGCGCTGGTAGCGGCTGGTAGTATTTTGCTGGTTGCACTAGCATGCAGCAGTAATACCAAGGCAAACTCAAATCAATGGGGAGTCGTGTGGAACGAGGAGTTCAAAGGGACTTCAGTACCTAGTGGATGGGATGTCTTGCAGCAGAACCGAGACAATTATGGCGGTAATCACTTAGCCTATAACCCAAGTAATGTAAAAGTTGTTGACAACGACTATCTAGAGATAAAAACGCAGCGCCACTGTGTTGCAAACCTTGACGAACCGCTGAATGATTCTAACGTCAGCGAAGCACCATGCCTAAGTGGCAAAATGACACGATACCTCAGTGGTCGCGTAACAAATAAGACTAAGGTCGTTGATGGCACAAAACCATTCCGGGCCGAGATTCGCGCCAAATTTAACTGGAATGGAAAAAACGGAACGCGGCCATCGCTGTGGATGGTTAATGGCAATTCATTGCAAAATTGTCATCATAATCCTAACGCTAATGACCCATATGGTGAGCTAGACATCATCGAATGGTATTCGTATACACCGGCGTATACGTGGTCGAGTACTCACGCAACATGCTACCACCACGGTGTTTCTGGTAACTGGAAGAATGGTTGGCGAACACGAAGGATTATCCATAGCGACGAACACAAGGCGGGTTCTAAGTCAGGTTCGCTCGCCTATGAGTGGCACACATGGGCAGTTGAGTATGATGGTGAGACAGTTAAATACTTCATTGATGACAAGCCAATCACAGCGTACAACTACCACGCGAGCCCAACGAATCACAAAGACATTGAGCGTACGCCGTCGGTGAAACTGACAACATTGGCTGATAAGGAGTTGATCAAGCAAACATTTGACGCTGGTTGGCGCTTTATCTTGAATGATTATGTAGAGAAAGATGAGGAGCAGAAGCCAATATCTCCTTCGGATACTTTTCCAAAACAAACGATGCTCATCGACTATGTTCGTGTCTTCCAAAGGGGTGCAGGCACACAGCCAGCCGAAGTACCAGCAGCAGGGACAGGTGCAGAGTGGTCGAAGCGTGAGGCTGCTGGCTCTCGGAAATGGACGTCGATTGCTAGCTCGGCTGACGGCAATAAATTAGCTGCAACAGCATGGGGTGGTAAGATCTACACGTCATCTGATGCTGGTGCAACTTGGGCCGAGCGCTCTGGGTCGGGGGATCGTAACTGGATAGCAGTCGCTAGCTCCGCTGATGGTAATAAATTAGCTGCTGTGTATGATTGGGGTGGCTATATCTACACGTCATCCAACGCTGGCGCAACCTGGACGGCACGTGGAGTACCTGGGTCGTATAACTGGACTGCAGTTGCTAGCTCTGCTGACGGCAACAAGCTAGTAGCGACGGCCAAAGACCACTCCATCTACACCTCTACCGATGCTGGCGCAACCTGGACAGAACGAAAAAGCTCTGGGTCTCGGAAATGGTCTTCGGTCGCTAGCTCAGCCGATGGTAATAAATTAGTCGCCATAGTTGATGGTGGTACCATCTACACCTCTACCGACGCTGGCGCAACCTGGACAGAACGAAAAAGCTCTGGGTCTCGGAAATGGTCTTCAGTTGCTAGCTCATCAGACGGCAATAAATTGGTAGCAACGGCAACAGGCGGTAATATCTATACCTCATCTGATGCTGGCGCAACCTGGACAGAGCACGCAGCCGATGGATTGCACAACTGGACGTCAGCTACCATTTCTGACGACGGGAGTAAGATCTCGGCGACTGCTGGTGGCGGTGGATATATCTTTAGCTCAAGTGATTCTGGCGCAACGTGGGTCGCGCAGGCATCTGCAGGTGTGCCAAACTGGTCAGCAATTGCAGGCGCAGCTGATGGTACAAAACTAGCTGCGGTATCATACGGTGGGAATATCTACACAACCACTCGTGCATATGAGCAAGGGAAGCATGTTAACCCGAGCAACCCGAACCCGAGCAACCCTGGCAGTTCTAGTAGCTCCAGTAGCTCGAGTGCCAGTAGTAGTAATAACAAAGCACAGGCAGCAAACAATGGTGGCCAACTGGCAGATACGGGCGCGAGTATCGTTGCCGTCACATTGGTCGCAGTATTAGCTGTTGGTACTGGATCCGGAGCTTGGCTGATTCGCAAGAAAATGTAGCAAAGACTAAAATAAATTTAATTAGCACTCTTGACACGAGAGTGCTAATTATTTATACTGAAATAGTTGGCACTCGGTACAAAAGAGTGCTAGAATGGATACAAGCATAACACCAGATATGATCATAAGAGAAAGGGGAATCATTATGGGTAAAACTATTGGTATCGATCTTGGTACAACCAACAGTGCCTTTGCGTACTTAATCGCGGGCAAGCCAGAAGTTATCACTAATGCTGAGGGCAACCGCACGACGCCATCAGTGGTAGCAATCAACAAAAAAGGTGAGCGCCTTGTGGGGCAGGTGGCGCAGCGCCAGCGCGTGACCAACCCGAAGAATACAATCTATGGCGTCAAGCGCTTGATTGGCCGCAAATTCACTGACAAAGAAGTCCAGAAAGATCTCGATATCATGCCATACGAGATCGTCAAGAAGGGTAATGCTGTTGCCGTCAAGCTAGGCGATAAAGAATATACACCAGAAGAAGTGAGTGCCATGATCCTCAGCAAGATCAAGGCTGATGCCGAAGCTTTCTTGGGTGAAAAGGTGACAAAGGCGGTTATTACTGTGCCAGCTTACTTCGACGATTCGCAGCGCCAGGCTACCAAGGATGCGGGTAAGATTGCTGGCCTGGAAGTCGAGCGCATCATCAACGAGCCAACAGCCGCTGCTCTCGCCTATGGTCTTAATAAAGGCAAAGAAGAGAACATCGTTGTCTTTGACCTTGGTGGTGGTACCTTCGACGTGTCGGTGCTGGAGATTGCCGATGAGTTCTTCCAGGTGAAGTCGACTAATGGTGATACCCACCTTGGTGGTGAGGACTTCGACAACGCCATTGTCAATTACTTCCTCGATGACTTTAAGGCCAAAGAAGGTATTGATCTGCGCAAAGACAACGCCGCCATGCAGCGCCTCAAGGACGAAGCCGAGAAGGCAAAGAAAGAGCTCTCGACTGTTACTGAGTATGATGTCAATATTCCATTCATCACAGCTGATGCCGATGGGCCAAAGCACTTTGAGATGAGCCTGACGCGAGCTAAACTTGAGGACTTGGTGAAGGATCTACTCGACCGCCTCGATGGGCCAGTAGAAAAAGCGCTCAAAGATGCCAAGCTGAGCAAGTCTGATATCAACAACATCGTCATGGTTGGTGGTATGACCCGCATGCCAGCAGTGGTCGAGCGGGTGAAGAAGCTGTTTGGCAAAGACCCAATGCAGGGTGTCAACCCAGACGAAGTAGTGGCCGTTGGTGCGGCGATCCAGGGCGGTGTGCTGGCTGGTGATGTTAAGAGTGTGCTACTGCTGGATGTGACACCGCTAAGCCTCGGCATTGAGACAATGGGCGGCGTATCAACCAAGCTAATTGAGCGCAACACCACTGTGCCAACCAGCAAGAGCGAAGTATTCTCAACCGCAGCAGACAACCAGCCACAAGTGGAAATCCATGTTTTGCAGGGTGAGCGCGAGTTTGCCAACGACAACAAGAGCCTAGGCCGTTTCGTGCTTGATGGTATTGCGCCAGCACCACGCGGTGTGCCACAGATTGAAGTGACCTTTAACATTGACGCTAATGGTATCCTCAGTGTTACCGCTAAGGACAAAGGCACAGGCAAAGAGCAGTCAATCACCATCCAAAACTCTGGCAACATGAGTAAGGAAGATATTGAGAAGGCACAGAAGGAAGCTGAGCTCCACGCCGACGAAGACAAGAAAAAGCGTGAAGCAATCGACGCCAAGAACCACCTCGAGAACGCCATCTACCAGGCAAAAAAGATGCCCGATGAGTTTAAGGACAAAATCTCGAGCGACGACAAGAAGACGCTGGAAGATGCCATTGCCGAAGCTGAGAAGCATAAGAATGCAGAAGACAAAGACGAGCTTGAGGCTGCCACCAAGGCGCTGGGCGACGTGACGATGTCTATCGGTGCTAAGCTCTATCAGCAGCAAGCTGAGGACAAAAAAGCCGAAGAAGAGGCTGATGCCAAGGCAAAAGAGACCGACAAGAAGCCTGGCAAAGACGAACCCGTCGAAGGCGAAGTTGTCGACGACAAAAGCAGCGACAAGAAGTAGTATCGCGTTATAGCTACAGCTGCATTGCGAATGGCCACCTGGAGAGGGTGGCTATTTGCTTGGTGTCATGAGTGCCCATAACGACAAATACCAATCGCCTTAGGCAAATCTACAAAGAAAACAAGAAACTCACCTAGTATGAGCTTCTTATTACGCGCTAGCCTCTGTTATTTGATATCCATCAACTCAATGTCGAACACGAGATTGCTATTAGGCGGAATGTTGGCGGCGGCGCGAACGGAGCCGTAGGCCATCTCACTTGGGATGATGAGTCGGCGCATGCCACCAACCTTCATGCCAGGCACGCCCTCTGTCCAACCGTGGATGACTTGGTCGAGGCCGGAGGTGACGGGCTGACCAAAGTCGTGGCTGCTCTGGAAGATGATGCCATTTTTACACAGTGCACCAGTATAGTGTGCGGTGATGGTTGCGCCAGCTGGTACCTCGGCACCAGTACCAGGGATGATGTCGATGATTTGCAATGTGTCGACTTTAGCTATAGGCGTAAAGTCGACGAGTTTGGTTCCTTCGTATTGTGTCATGACCCTATTATACCATTATGCGTATTCCGCCGCGCCATGCAGTTGAGCGGTGGGATGGCTGTGCTCGATGGGGTGCGATCGACGACTATGACCTGCTGTAGCTGTGGATAGTGCGCGAAGAGATGGTCAAGCGTGCGCGTCATGGTGCTGGTGTAGCGTTTTTCATCTGGCGCTGCGGCATAGCGAGCTCCCTCCTCGAGCGGTGTCGCCCAGCAGCAGCTGGCGTGGATGGCACGAGTGTCTTGGGGGAGTTTGGGGTATTGGGGGTATTGCATGCCATAACCCACTAGATCGGCACACACAGCAGATAACGTGCGGGTGCACCGCTGCTGCAATGTGTTGCTTGCGGTGAATATCCCCTGCTCGGCTGAGCTAAAAATCGTGCGTTTGCGCTCAAGTATGCGGTGTGTACCATTTTTGATAATAACAAGTGAGTTGTAAATTCCATCCGGGTGGTACTCTGGTGTGCCTACCACAAGCTCCGCTGTGGGCATAGAGGTAGAGAGTTCCTCTAGCTTGGCGAGGCGATCATCTACCACATCACGTTGGCCTGGGATTTCAAGCAGATCTATGTCTGCCGTCGTCATGAGTTCGGGGCTGATGAAGCGATCGGCAGCTGCTTTGCGTATCAGATCCATGTACTCGCGCCAGGTATTGGCAGAAACACCAACAGTTGGTGTTTCTGATGATAGTTGCTCAGGGTAAAACACACCGGTTTGGCGGTGCCACTGGATGTCAATGGTGGGCTTGTTCGCGTAGTCGTTTATGATACATAACTATATCATACGATATACCAGTCTGTAGAGCAAACATACGCAAAATATCCCAATAGTATAGAGGGTTGGTGGGCGTTGATGAGTAAAACGAGGAACGTAGTAGCTCTGACGGGTTAGTTTTTAGCCAGGCTATATACCCGTAAATAACGAATTATGATTACAGATTGATTCTAGGGAGGAACTAGGCTCTACACGGAGGAGCGTTCTTTATTAATACCGCCACTGCGCCATATCACGATTATAGACATCGATGATCCGCGGCGTTAGCAGGGTAGATATGCCGGCTGGGGGTAGGCTAGCGGGGCGTTGGCGCAGGGCGTAGTCGAGCAGTTTGGTATCGGTGTAGCTCAGCCCAGGCGGTAGCGGCTGGCTCAGCAGGCTGGCTTTATCCTTGGTCGAGAGCACAAAACCCCACTCGCCAAAGGAAGGCACATTGATGCTAAAGGGCGTGATATGCCGCTGGGGCTGGGCGGATGCGACGGTGCTCGCCACCATCGCGAAGGCGTGTGGCGAAAAGTACGACGACGTCGCTTGGGTGATCATCACCCCACCGGGGCTGAGGATGCGCTCGGCCTGGCGGTAGAATTGCTGCGAGTAGAGCTTGGCCAGGCGGTCGTTCGATGGGTCGACCAGGTCGATCAGAATGGCATCATACGCCTGGTGCGTCTTGAAGGCAAATAAAAACGCGTCCTCGTTGACGACGCGCACCTTGGGGCTAGCAAGCGAGCGCCTGTTTTGCTCGGCGAGCAGGGGACTAGTGCGCGCCAGCTGCGTCATGGCTGGGTCGATATCCACCAGAGTGATATGCTCCACACTCGGGTACTTCAGGATCTCGCGCGCCAGCAGCCCGTCGCCACCGCCCATAATCAGCACGTTTTTGGGCTGCTTGACCGCCGTCATCGCCGCACCAGCCAGCGTTTCGTGGTAGCGGGCTTCGTCCAGGCTCGAAAACTGCAGGTTGTTATTCAGATACAGCCGCAAATCCTGCTTGTACTTGGTGAGGACGATCTTTTGGTAAGCCGATTGCTGATACAGAATCACCGGGTCTTTATAGGCCTTGGTATCGATGCGGTGCTCCAGCCAGCTGGCGCCAAAGAACAGCCCCAGCAGCAGAATGGTTGCTACCACACTGGCAGTTAGGAGCCTACGCGAGGTCTTGAGCTGCAGCAGAATCAGCACTGCCACGGCGATATTCAGTGTGGCGATCAAGTAGGTGCTGCGCATCAAGCCAAGACTTGGTAATAGGAAGAGCGGAAAGATCAGCGAAGCCACCAGCGCGCCAAAGTAGTCGATCGCCAGCACCTTGCTAAGCAGCTCCACCGAAGACGGCCGGCCGTACCGTGTAAACATCTTGACGAGTAGCGGGATCTCCAGGCCGATCAGCACACCAATCACCAGGCTAATCAGTGCAAATACTGGCCAGTGTAGCTTGCTCAAGCTAAAGGCGCTGTATAGCAGGAGCACTGAATTACCACCCACTAACCCTAGTAGGATTTCATTAACGGCGAAGCTTGTGGCTGGGTGCCAGTGAATATGTCGCACGAGCAGCGATCCCACCCCCATGCCAAAGAGGGTTATACCAGTTGCCAGGCTAAAACTCAGGATTGAATCACCCACTAGGTATGAGGCAGCCGTACCCAAGATGAGCTCGTAGATGAGTCCGCCAATTGCCACGAGGAGCGCTGCCGCAAACAGCGCGATATTTTCCTTGCTGGTGATGTGCTTGGTGCCCGGTGGCGTGACGCGAGTATGTGCCATAGTATCTTTCGTCTACCTTTCGCGCCCAGGTTATTTGCCTACGCCGCCACTGCCACCGCCATAGACGCTGCGCCCGTGGTAGGTGCCGGTGCCGTGCGAATCATCGTGGCCAAAGAACTCATCGTAAATAGCAAATAGCAGCGCTCCAACAAAGCTGATGATCATTACCCAGCGCCAAAATAGCGGCCAGTTGCGCGGGCGAATAAGCCGGCCGAATAGCTCCTTTTGCTGCGCATCGGACAGGGGTGTTTTGCGGTAGACATCGTATTCGCGCCGGTTGTATTTTTCGACCGTGTAGGTGGTGGTGGCGCTCGTCTCGGCATCGGTGTAGTGCAGGCTAGCGTAGGCCATTGGCTCACCCTCAAAGACCTGGTAGGCGTTCTTGCCGCGGATAGCCATAATGGTGCCTTCGCCGGCCTCGGCAACGGTAATCGTCTGTGCGGTGCCATCCTCGAGCGTAATGGTAAACTCATTACCCGCCGCGAGCGTCTCTGGCTCAAGCCGCTGGGCAAACCGCACCGGCTCGTAGAGCGACACAACCTTGCTATCGTGGTCGTACTCCACCCAGCTATCGTAATTTTCCAGACCTGTCAGCTCCCATTCTTCCCAGTAGGAGGTTTGCTTGGTCTCGGAGTTTTCTTCTTTAAATAGCAAGCAACCCACCGCGCGGAAGTTGGTTCGCTTGCCGCGCAGGACATCGTTGATTTTGAGGCGAGCTTTGGTGCGTTTGGTCATAATACAGCGCTTTCGATCGTTATAGTGTTGGTATAAAATGCGTCTGCAATGGCTTGGCGGAGAGCCTCGATTGTATCCTCGCCTAAGGGCCGGCATGTGGCAATACTGAGGTACGCTCCGCAGCTCTCGGGCCAGGTGTGGATAGTGGCATGCGACTCAGCGAGCAGCAGCGACACACTCACGCCTTGCGGCGAGAACTGATGTGAGACAGACTCCAGTGCGTGCAGGCCAGCTACTTTGGCAAGCATACGCACCGTTTTCTCGGCATATGCGAGATCATTGAGCCGCGTGGCATCCGCCTGGCGAATCGTAAAAATCAGTGCTTGTACCTGCTCCATTTGCATCGTATACGCTATTATACCACTCTTGATGCGAGAGAGCGAACTAGCTATGCTCATACCAAAAAACCAGCCAGGTTGGCTGGCTGGTTTATTACAGCGCATGAATAGTTATGGCTCGAGAGTGTGCCGTGGCACGCCGGAGCTTGGCTCGTGCGAGTTGATTGCCAGCGGCACAACAAAACCCTGGTATTGCGCGAGTGTCACGATGTCTCTAGGCTGTAGCTCGTCGTGGGTGTCGCCATCGGTCAGGCAGAGCTCCGCAACGCGGGCCGATGCAGCATTGGTCACGCCATCTTGCTCGGGCTTAGCATGGAATGCATCTGCTTCGGCGAGTGTGGCGATGTGCCGGTCTACCACAGTGCCGATGCTGTCGCCAGCCTCGACGGCTAGAGTAGTAATACCATCCAGGTTGGCTGGTAGCCGAGGCTCTTCTGTGGTTTTGCCTGCTTCGTAGGCTTCGCGCTGGCTGAGGTAAGCGCTATACGCATCGACTAGCCGGGTAGCTTGCTCTTCGGGGGTGGGTTGATGCTCAGCTTGTGTGCTTGGGCTTTCCTTCCCGCCTAGATAGCGACGTCCAACGAGCGTAGCCAAGCCGACACCTAGTGCACCTAGTACAGTGCGCCGTGGGATTGATGGTAGCTCAGTAACTTCATACTTGTCATCACCATATTTGGATGTTGGTGAAGAATCTGGGGCTTTTCGACCCCTGTTTGTTCTCTGTTGTGTACTCATAGTTCATTCACTATACAACAGAGGTCGCAAAAAGGGAAGAGGAAAATGGCAAAATAACGCACGATATTGCATAATGTGCCCAAAAACAGGGGTAATAACATATAATACACAATATTATACATAATGATGCAATAATATAGCTTACTGTAAATACCGAGACGCTTCCATTCCGCAGCCCAGTGGCTCGCTTCACACGCTTTCTGATGCTGGCTTAGCTACATAATAATGAATGCTTTTCTAAAATATTCACCCTCTTAGTGCGAGGATACAGCGCTTAATTATAGAGACGAATCATCATACTTCATTAAATAAAGCTGCAGGCAGAGGTGAGAGTATATCAGAGGTCATGGGCCAAAAATAGAACAAATACCATAAATTTGCTGTTTTTGAGGTATTTCTGCCGCGAATGCCATGCTACAATAGAGGGTATGAGATCTACTCGAACCATCCAAATTGTGAATATTACTGGGCGAGAACTCGCCGGCAAATCATCAACAATTCGTGAGCTAATGCCGCGGCTGGGTGCCGGGGTTGTTTTGTTTCGTCCGAGCGATGTCTTGCGCGAATATGCCGCCAGCCATCACATCACGCTGCGCAAGCGGAGCGATTATTTGCGCGTCCTGCAGATCATGACGGAGTCTGCGCCGAGCTTACTGGCCGACCGGGCACTGGAGCTACTTGAGCGGCCTGGTGTGGAGCTCGTGGTGCTCGATGGCCTGCGTGACTACCGCAGTGCCTGCCGCCTCAAGGAGCGACTGGGTGATCGCTACCGGACGGTGGTGCTCACAGCGCCAGATGAACTGCGCTATGAGCGCTTTAAGGGAGTGGCCGAGGCGAGGCGGCGTGCTGGGCGCGATGCAGCGGTGATTCAGAACTTCGAAGAATTTATGCGTGATGGCGAGGATGACATGGATAGTATGCAGCAATTCCCAGCGGTGCTGGCTAGCCACGACCTAACGCCTGGTGGCCCGATTGACACGAGCACCTATCCATCGGCCGTTGCGGTGGCAGATGAGATCATCAGCTACTTGGCGTAGAGTAATCTAGATCAGGCAGTGAATGCGGGTGGGCGATCATGTATCGACAAAACACAGTAATACCATCTGTACTCTCCAAGACGCTTATGTTATGATGAAGGCATGAATAAGCGAGGGTTTACGCTAGTTGAGATTTTAACAGTGGTGGCGATACTAGCGATCTTGGTGTCGGCGTCAATCGTGGGGTATGGTGCGTGGCGTCAGCGTGCAGCCCAGACGGAGCTCGTGAGTGATCTGCGAGCTGCTGCCACGGCAATGACAGCCTATAGGACGTTTTATAATGGCTATCCTACATCGCTCCCAGCTGATTATAATAAGAGTGAGAATGTGACGGCGACACTCAAATACGTCGCATCGACAACCTACTGCATAGAGGCAACGACGCGCACCGCCCAGGGGCTTGTCTATCATATGAAGGGCTCAGAGAGCGAGCCCAAAGAGGGTGGATGTGATGCCTATCACGCACAATCTGGCGAGAATGAGACGCGAGCGACCGATGGTGTACTGCGCTACTGTCATGTAATCCGCGTGGTTGAGCCAACCCAGCCAGCGGCGTGCGAGCCAGAGCTTCAAAGATAAAATTCTGTATCAATAAAAAGCCAAACTGAAAGTCGATTCTTTACGAACTGTATATCCTGTTGGTTAAGATGACAATAAATTAGCTATTGTATTTTATACTACAGATCAATCACCTCACCTCGGTCGATTGGTTTATGAACTGTGCGATGCCCATGCATACGACGGCGCACGGTGCGGCGCAGCTCGATGGCATTGGCAAGGAGGATGATGCCATTAACCAGTGCATAGCTACCAACGATTTGGACGAAAAGCTGGGCACTGCCGACAGGGAAGAGCCAGAGGACGAAGCTCACGATCACACCGATCACACCAGACATTAGCCAGAGCGCTCGCGTACGGCTCCTGGCAGGGAAGATGCGGCTGAGTATAAGGTCGATGAGGCTGCGTAGCATCACTACCCAGCCAAGGACAAAGCTGAGTGTTGCCACACTGACCCGAGGGTTGGCAAGCATCACTACGCCAAGCAGAATAAGCAGCGCACCTACCACTACGAGAAACGTCTTCGCTTGACCATCTGCTACCTGCAGCCCACGTACCAGCTGCGACAGACCCCAGATGATGATCAAAATAGCGAGGAGTGTCATCAAAACAGTGAGAGTGACTGCTGGCATCGCAAGCGATACTCCACCAAAGATAATCAATGACAGGCTTATGATAATAATTACCCACCACGCACCAATAATATGTCTTTTGAGTTGTTCAATCATACATGCCTCCTTATTCTTCTAGTGTAGATGATGGCGGGGTAATCTGCAATTAATAGGTGAGGCTATGAACTATCCACCACTGTAGAGATGGTATAATGCTCAGCACTAGTCGCGGGCAAACTGCATCAGCACGAGTGGGTCGCCGGTGACGGAGCGCAGGGTGTAGGCGCTGGGTAATGTTGGGGTGGTGGTTGCGGTTGAGCTGCTATAGTAGAGAACGTTGATTTTTTTGGCATCGGTAAAGGGCTGAGTAGTATCGGCTACCTTGCGGTAGGTAGTGCTCCCCTCGAGCGGTGCGTAGCCGCCCATCAGTGGGCCACCCACATAGGCCATGTAGATGGGGCAACGTGACTGCGCTTGCTCGAGATAATAGCTTATCTCTATGGCGATGTATGGGTCGGCCGCAAGGATGACACTCCCATCGCGGCAGGTGCCGAGCTGGGTGGCAATTTGCTTTACGTTGGGTCGCTCATCGCGCTGGAAGTTGAAATTACCCTGCAATGATAACTGCACCATACCATAAACCATAACCACTGGCAGAAGTACCAAGAGAGCGGTCGACACAGCTTTGTGCCAGCGCAGCGGCGAACGATGCAGGGCTGCGCAAGCTGTATAGAGGACGACACTTGCAACGGCAATGCCACTAATTACCACATGAGCAAGATAGCGCTCGACATACATTGGGGCAGATAGCGACACAACGATCAGCGCCGCAACAGGTACGCCCACATGAGCAAGCAATAGCCAAGCAAGCTCGGGATGCGGCAACGAACGCATGGCACGAGGCCACGCCCACGCAACGGCACAGATAATAATCAGGACAAGCTGCGACGACACAACGCCTAGCAACCAAGATGGCTTATAAATCATATTGAAGGATGCGATGCCGAGCAAATTCTGCAGATTCATCGGCTGGCCAATCTCGGCTAAGGCACCATTGCCAATCTGCCCCAAGAAGGTCGGTAGCCATGGCAAGAACAACATAAAGCTCACGACATATGCCCAGAGCCACGGCAACTTCCACCACTGTTGTAGACCTTGGCGACGGTAGGTCATAACCATGAGCCAGAGCAGCTGGGCTAGCCAGAGTAGGGCGCTATAATACAGCGTCCCCATGCCGAAGGCGACAAGCACCGCATAGAGCATCCAGTCGCGCCAGCGATCATCGTGCCAAGCGCGTGCCAGTACGGCGGTTGCACTTACACCAATCAACGACCCCAGCGCATACATTCGTATCTCGAAGCCGTAGCGCATGAGTAGGGGTGTGCCAATCAGTGTAAGGAGTGCATACCCCGCGGCGCGCGTGCCAAACCAACGCCGTACGAAACACCCCATACCAACCATCGCACCGCCATAGCAGAGGATACTAAAGGCACGCAGGGCTGGCTCGCTATAGCCCCATACGCTGGCCCAGAGCTTAAGGATAAGATAGTAGAGCGGCGGGTGTGTATCGATACTAGTGAGGCGGATGAGATCTCCAATTGGCTGCTTGGCCAGCCACACCGAATACGCCTCATCAAACCACACACTCTGCTGGCTACCAATCCACCAGCACAATGCCATTGCCACCAGTGGCGCTACCACAATGGCAATGCAAAACCAATGGCGTCGTACTTTGCAGGCAAGAGGAGATAGTCGATTAACAAAAATAAAGGCGGGCTTCTTGACCCAAGCGGCAGATTGTTGCCGCGCTAGTTGTTTACTCATATCTTTTATAGTACCGATTTGTTGGCAAAAAATCCACTAGCAAAGCCATAATCATCCGTGGTACAATACCACTATACGTACCCGTAGCTCAGCTGGATAGAGCGTTGGTTTCCGGAACCAAAGGTCGCAGGTTCGAACCCTGCCGGGTATACCATAGATAATTGAGGCTCGCGCGGCCTCTGTTTTTTATGGATATGTACAGCAAAGATGTACTGATTGATAAGACAGATCAATGAAACAAAAGCAAGTCTATTTCTTTAGATGACCCCTGTTAGCGTGGAATGATCTTCATCAAAAACTTCGTCTTGACGGCGAGATAGATGAGCGCAACGGCGCTCATAGACAGAGCAAAGTTACCAGGGATCTCATAAAAACGATCGACCGACGTAAAATAAAAATCGCTAATATAATAATCTGGTGCCACAAAGAGATGCATAACGAGAATAACGAACGCATGCACCGTATACACATAGAGCGAATTATGGCCAAACGGCAGCAAAATCCAGCCCAGCCACCGCTTGATGCGATCCTCGAATCGCCGAAACAGCATAAAGAACCCAGCAAACCAAAGCCACGATAGGGTAAGGCGAGGCAGTGGTAGGTCGAGCTTGAGGAACTGATTGTCGAGTGCGGTATCGGCCGCGGCAAGCGTTTGATGGAAGCCGTCACCTAGCCCATGTGCCACAAAGGTGACGTATGCGTCGGCAAAGAGTGTGAGGACGAAGAGCGTTGCAATACTGCGCTTGATGATGCGTCGACGGCGCAGTGGCCACGATTGCCAGCGTGCGGTAATCTCTGGTAGGTGGTAGCCTAGGGCAAAGGCCATGAAAAATAGCACCTGCCAGGTGAGCGGCTGGTATAGTTCACTGACTGGCCGTGGTGTTAGCGCCCACACTAGTAGGCTGAGCCCTAGCACGATATACCACTTGCCGCGCCGCAGTAGCCAGAGCGCGCCTGGTGCTACTGCAATAAACAGTGCATACAGGCGCAGATAGTCCGCCCAGCCGTAGAATTGCTGCAAGGTAATAATATCCCACGCCAGGCCAAGCCAATTACCGTCGGGCAGCGGCAAGGGCAACTTGACACCTTTATTATCAATAAAGAACCAGCTAATCAGGAGCGATAGTATCGTCACGGTAATGCTCGTGAGGTAGAGCGTACCAGCTCGCTTCCAGAGCAAGCGCGTCGCTGTCATGAGGGGCTGTGTGCGGAGCTTGGCGCCACGCACAATGCCCAGGACAAGGCCGGATATAATGAAGAACCCTTCGGCTGCCGAGACAGCGAGACGACTGTCGCCAGTGAGGAAAGTGAGGCCATTGGGGAAGTAGGTGAGATGGTCAAGAATGATGATAACCAAAAACCACCCGCGCATCAGGTCGAGACTAACGATGCGCCCAACAGAGGACGCGCTGGCTTTTGGTTGGGTTGTCACAATGATCTAGTATAGCAGGTTTGCTAAAAGTACGCTTAAGATTGTCTAAATGTTGTGGTGAGGAAATATGGACCCTAGGTCTGGATATCCAATACTGATGACTCTATGGTCTAAAAAACTGAGGGGCATAGCGACACGCTAGCGTGGTCGCTTGCTTGCAACAGTGCGTGCCTTGGTGGCAAAGGTGTCATCGATGAGGACGGAGGGCGCAAATTCACCATAGCGCCGCGCTACCGCTTGCTCAATCAGGAAGTCGGCAATGCGTGGATTCTTAGGTAGAATTGAGCCATGGAGGTAGGTGCCGATCACATTGCGGTAGCGCGCACCTTCGGTTTGGTCGGTACCATTGTTGCCCGCCCCACGCGATACGATACCCAGGGGTGGCACGCTGTGTCCAAGGGTTGTGAGGCCGCTGTGGTTCTCATAGCCAATGACTTCGCCAAAGTCGCTGCTGGCAGTGACGATATTGCCAATCAGGCGCTGCTCGCCAGCGACTGTCTCGATATCAAAGAGACCAATTCCACGAATGATCGCTCCCTGAGTGGTCTTAAAAAACCGCCCAAATAGCTGGTAGAGCCCACACACTACCAGCATTGGCACACCATCATCAGCGAGGCGCTGCAGGGTGGGGCCAATTGCTAGTAAATCATCCTGAATGGTAGCTTGGCCAGAGTCTTGGCCACCACCGCCCACGATGATATCGACATCAGCCGGGAAGGTGTCGCCTGGGTTGTATTCAACGAGCCGCACGCTGTAGCCATACCATTCAAGCCGTCGCTTGAGCGTGAGGGTGTTACCCCAGTCGCCATAGATATTCATGGCGTGAGGGTAGAGTTGGAGGATGGTGATAGTGTTGTCTTTCATACAGCATTTACCTCTGTGTAATGAGCTAATTCGCGCCGCAAGGCAAGCATGGCGGTATAAGTGCAGTAGATGCGCAAGGGGGTGCCGCGGTTGGTCTGGACAAACTCCGCCAGAGCTTGCTTGAGGCCAGGCACAACGCGCCGAGCTTCTACTTCATCATACTGGAGGCGCAGCGCCATATCGTAGGCGCGCACACCACTCACCATTGCCACGCCAGTGGGCCGAAGCGTGTCGAAGTCGACATCCCATAGCCAACTCATATCGCGGCCATCGGCGTACTGGTCGTTGATGGCAATCATTGTAGCAGTTTTATGAGGGTCAAACGATGCCAGGCTCAGGCGGAAACCGCTCGGGTTCTTGACGAGGACAAGCTCGCAGGGCTGGCCATTGACGGTCAGAGCTTCGCCGCGGCCAAAGGCTGGCTCGACCTGAGCTAGGGCAGCGAGCATGGCGGGCGTATCGAGTTTATCTTGCAGAATAGTACGGACGAGGGTAAGTGCTCCTGCAGCGTTTTGGGCATTGTAGCTGCCTTTGAGCTTAAGTGAGACAGGATGGTCGGAACCGTCGAAGCGGAAGGTGGCAGCTTGGTCAGATAAGTGGCATAGCGTCACATCAGCATCGGTGGTGGCTGTAGCCTGACCTGGGGCGCTTCGCATGGTATCGTCGCTTGGGAAGAGGTGGGCAAGTGATGGATCGACGCCATAGCGGCTTATTGGTGCTGTGAGATCAGCGGTAAATTCTTGCCGCGTCAGCCGTGGGTCGTTGCCATTGAGGACAATGCCATTTGTGGTGCGCATGGCGATGGTGTGAAGCAGCTGCGCCGTGTAGTCAATCTCGCCAAAGCGATCGAGTTGGTCGCGCAGGACGTTGAGTAGTAAACAATAGCGTGGGGCAACTTGCTTGACGAAATGCACTGCATGCGCTTCGTCAAGCTCGAGCACGGCAATATCCGCTGGCAAAACACCATGGGTATCAACCGCCTCAAGCAGTGCTGCTACCACGCCGCGGGTAAAGTTGCTCCCCGTGCGATTAGTAAAGACGCGGAGGCCTTGGCTCTCCAGCAGGGCTACAACCATCTTGGTGGTAGTTGTCTTACCGTTAGTGCCACTTACTACCACTACACCATGGGGTAGAGCATCAAGCGTACGGGCAAGAAAGTGCCGATCGAGTTTCTCGACGACGAGGCCTGGCAATGCTGAGCCACCACCGCGCAACCGAGCTGCGCGCTGCACCCCTTTGCCCACAAGAGTTGTAATACGAATCATGGTGTTTATTATAGCATGAATCACCCTTTATTCATGGCGCGATATATAGCACAAATTACGCTAGTGCGCTACAATGCATAGTATGATAGTGGTTGGATTTTTTGCGTGGTGGTATGGCGCTGGGTGGTGGCAGCGGATCACGATGGTGTGGGGGAAGCTGGTGAGTGTATTTGACTATTTTTCAATTGACCTCCTGGTGCGAACATGGTTTGCGCCGTTTCGGCAGATATCGGCAGGAGCGGTGGACGGGCCGATTGGCGTGCAAATTCGGGCGTTTTTTGACCGCCTCATCTCGCGGACGATTGGTGGCATCGTGCGGAGCTTTATGATTATCTTTGGCATTGTCGCGCTCGCAGTAACCGCTATAGTGGGGCTTGTCTTTATTGTTGCGTGGGCGCTTGTGCCTGTGTTGCCACTGCTGGGGGCGGGGCTTGCGATAGTGGGGTGGCTGCCATGGTAAGTGACTTTCATTATGATAGCTTGCGTGCTAAGAAGGCTCGCTTGGGTGTGCAGATGGGCCGCTTCGACCACTGGTGGTGGGCACCATTTGTGCTATTCTTAGCAGGGGCAGGAGCATTGCTGGCGATTGAGCTGCCACTAGGGTGGTTTGTCGCGAGCCTAGCTGCGGTGCCGTATGGATTGCATCGATGGTATCAGGGTGAGATTGCGCATTTGCCCACCAGTGGTAGCACAGCTGACGGTTTGCTTACAGGTGACGTTCTGGGTCGGTTGCCTGCTACGCCAACACCACGCGATATTGCATGGGCATTGCGCTCAGTCAATGATGGGCTCTTTATGGCATTGCGACTCGGTCTTAGCCCAGCGCTCATGCAGGATCTCGTGAGTGATGACCCTAGCATTATGCCCGAGTTTTGGCAATTTGCCGACCGTATCCGCCAGTACAACCAGCTCGAGCAAATCACTGGTAGTGTACTTATGGTGGCTTTGGTGCGCAGTGTGCCTGGTTACCAGAATATCCTGGCGGAGCTCCAGCTTGACGACGAAGATCTCGATGGCGCTGTGCAGTGGCAGCACCACTTGCGTCAATTGGTGGCACAGATTCATCAGCCGCGGCGCACTGGTGGGGTGGCACGTGATTGGTCGTTTGGTTATATTCCACTGTTACGTCGCTTCGGGCAGAATATTAGTGAGCAAATTAGTCGTGGCGGCGGGATGTTCTCTGTTGATGTTGCGTCGCACACCAAGGCGATTGATCAGCTCATCGACATCTTTGGCACTCGTGGCCGGCAAAATGCTGTGCTGGTGGGGCAGGCCGGCACGGGCAAGACAACCATCATCCACGCCTTTGCCGAGCGGCTGCTCGATGCCTCGGCGCATTTGCCGAGTAGCCTCAAGTTTCGGCAGGTGTTCATTCTCGACTCATCATCGCTCATTGCCGCAGCGCCAGGCCGAGGTGAGCTCGAGAACCTCGTTATGCGTGTCCTTGGTGAGGCGTACACTGCCAAGAATATCATCATTTGCCTGGATAATGCTCAACTGTTCTTCGAGGAAGGGATCGGCGCGGTGGATCTTACCAATGTACTGCTGCCTATTCTCGAGGCAGGGCGCCTGAGGGTTATTCTGAGTATGGATGAGCAGCGGTTTTTGCAGATTGGCCGGCGCAACCCATCGCTTGCTAATGCGCTCAATCGCATCTCCATAGCACCCACAAGCGAAGCCGAGACACTGCGCGTCTTGCAAGAGCAAGCCGTCATTACCGAGGGGCAGCGCCATGTGGCTTATCGCTATCAAGCGCTGCGTGAGGTGTATCGGCTAAGTGCGCGCTATATTCATGACCTTGCTATGCCGGGCCAGGCCATCAAGCTGCTCGAATCGGCCGCGAGCTACCACGAGGATGGTATTGTGACAAAGCAATCGGTGCAGCAAGCCATTGAGCAGACGATGGATGTGAAAATAAGTGTGGCGAGTACTGCTGATGATCGTGAGCGACTGCTCAATATGGAGGCGCTCATCCACCAGCGAATGGTCAACCAAACGCGAGCGGTCAGTGTGGTAAGTGACGCCTTGCGCCGAGCACGAGCCGGTGTGCGCAACCAAAATCGGCCAATTGGCACCTTTCTCTTTCTTGGGCCAACAGGAGTGGGTAAGACGGAACTGAGCAAGGCTCTGGCTGACGTGTACTTTGGTGGTGAGGGCAAGATTGTCCGGATCGATCTCAACGAGTATGTCCGGCCTGAGGATGTGTCGCGCCTAATTGCTGATGGCGCTGATGACCCAGCCAGCTTAACCGCCCAGGTGATGAAACAGCCCTTTAGTGTGGTATTGCTCGATGAAATTGAGAAGGCCGCACCAGAGGTATTGGCAACCTTGCTGCAGCTGCTGGATGAGGGGATCCTGCGCGATATCAAGAACCGTGAGGTGAGCTTCCGTGATGCGATTGTCATTGCTACGAGCAACGCTGGAGCCGACTGCATCCGCGAATACATCGAGCATGGCTATAAACTTGAGCAATTCGAACAGCAGTTTACCGATGAGCTCATCAACAGTGGTCAGTTCCGCCCCGAGTTCCTCAACCGCTTTGACGAAATCGTCCTCTTCCGGCCGTTTACTAAGGAAGAGCTGGTGCAAGTGCTCGACCTCATCCTCGAGGGGGTTAATGCCACGCTCGCCCAGCAAAAGGTTTCGGTCGCAGTAGAGTATGATGCTAAGCTCTTTCTCGTCGAACGTGGCTATGATCCACGGCTTGGTGCTCGCCCAATGCGCCGCGTGGTGCAAAAAGCGGTGGAGAACACTGTGGCGCGCCAGATGCTTAGCGGCAGTGTGGCACCTGGCAGCACTATTACCGTCACGCTTGAGCAAGCCCGCCAAGCCTTCCAGACTGATGGTGCACCAGAGGTTGTGACGGCAGATGAAATCATCCCGCCAGAGTATAAGCGGTAAGAGTACGATACTTAGGGTAACTAGCTTTAGCTCTACGGAGAAATGATATTGAGATAGTGTTCATTCTATTGATGGGCCACGCATTGGAATAAGAAGAGCGAAGATATGAAGGGGTTCTCGAGGACGCTTGAAAGCGCAGACTCGCCATCCTTAAGAGAAAATTTAAGAGAAAGAAGTGACACTCTTACGATGCTAGAAGTATTTTGTAGTATATAACCTCTAGTGATGCGGGCCAAAGCGCGTGGCTATTGGCCTTTGTTTTGCTGTATGAACCCTGGGCGGAAGCTTGGCTTCATAGCTGGTTTGCTGTAGGCTGGCTGTGGTTGGCGCGGCGTGTGCACAGTGTTGTCGCGCCGGCGGGCATAGGTGGCAGTACCTGGCCGGCAGCCTGATGGGTCGCGTGGCCCATTGCTAGTGCCTCGGAGGCGTTCGTTGTTCATATAAGGTGCTTCATCATCAATACGGCTGCTATCAGCCGCGATTGGCCGGCAGCCTATCATGGTGTGTGAGCTTTGGTAGCGCAAGTGGTTGGCGCGGCGCTCTTGGATGGATTGATGCTGACGCTGGTCGACGCGTAGTGACGACGTCTTAGCACCGTTGACGATGGTGCGGGTATTGCGCGCGACGCCATTGGTGTGTATGCTTGATCCGCGCAAGCGATGGATTCCTCGGGTCATACCTTTATTATACACAAAAAAGTGGTATAATGGATAGCGCATGCGGGTGTCGTACAGCGGCTAGTATACAAGTTTTCCAAACTTGGGATCGGAGTTCGATTCTCCGCACCCGCACCACAGATGCAAGAAATGAGCATTGCTCCGCCAAGGGAGCGATGTTTTTGTTGAGAGTATAGCGAGCCAGACTGGATGAAGAGAGGTCGTAGCCTCTTCTTTGGTTTGGCGTGCCCCTCAAGGGCATAATACTTTATAACAATCACACTAAGTCAAGTGAAAAAGGAAGGATTAGGCACGATACTGTTGACAAATATGCAACATTGTGCTACCATCGAACGGATGTCACAAAAAAATAGAACAAAACACGGCAAAGCCTATAACAAAAGTGCTGAGAAGCGCTGGTTTGATCGAGTCGTAGCGGCGCCTCTGCTGATTGGTATGGGCTCGGCGGCTCTCGTTGCGGCTGCGGCAATGCATAAGGAGCTTGGCGATGGCCCAACGCTCTTTGTGCAGGAGCGCTATGGGAGTGACCTTGATGACCTCGTCAAGGTGCCAAAGCTGCGGACACTGCGTGGTGCGGTGCGCAACACCGCCTCGGCTAATGGCTATAACCACAGTGGTGCAGGGCCAATTGGCAAGCTCGTACGTAAGGCGCATGTGGACGAAGCGCCCCAGCTGCTGCAAGTATTGCGTGGCAAGATGGCAATCGTGGGGCCAAGGCCGCTAGCCACAGGCGAAGTGTATAATGATATCCTTGCTAACCCCGACATCCCTGAAGGTCTCAAACAGCAGTGGATCGACGCACGCAAGACGGCTCGCCCAGGCATTATGGCGCCCTATAGCAAAGAGCAACACAAGCCTGGCTATGAGCTGGATACAATCCATATGATGGAGCAGGATATAGTGTATGCTAAGGAAAAAGCCTCACTCAAGTTTGATAGTATGGTTGTTGCTGCGACGCTTGGTATGGTAGCGACAGACCTTGTACAAAAGCTTATGCCGCGGTCTGCCCGTGAATGGCTGCAGGCTAAGACAGGCTTGGCGTCAGCAGGCCAAGAGCGTGCGGAGAGCGATGTTGTGGTGGCGCTGCAGCAAGCGCATACTCAGCCTGCACGGCGCGCTGCGTAACGTGAGCCCACAAGCTTCCACTCTCTCTGCCAGATTGCCTGTCATTTGCTCACTATTCTACCTGGATAAGCAGCGATGTATTGCTGGTATTATAAGTAGGTACTTTGGAGATAGTTCTGCTATGTCACCTATAAAGTTCTGCATTTCTTCAAGTAGTGGTCTCCTAAAACAACGCTAGAGCAGTGACCACAGCAAGATGTGTATACTCTATGTACTAGAGTGATGAAAGGGGACGGGACGGGCATCATACCATTGAGCCCTTGTGGTACAATAGAGGGAGATTTTTGCGAGAGAGCTTTTCTCCTTGCACAAAGCACGATTATTTCAATGTAAAATACCCCAAGGGGTATGGGGGACGCAACCATACTATGCCAGTACCATTCTCATTTACCATCACTCACCGCATGCCGCAGACGTTGGCGCGGACAGGTGTGATTCACACCCCGCATGGCGATATCAGGACGCCAGCCTTCATTGTCGTGGGCACAAAGGCAAACGTGAAAGCAATGGTGCCCGAGATGGTAGCTAGCGTGGGCGCACAGGCTGTCTTAGCTAATGCCTATCACCTCTATCTGCAGCCAGGGCACGAGCTGATAGAGAAGGCCGGATATTTGGGCAAGTTTATGCACTGGAGTGGTCCGACCTTTACCGACAGTGGTGGCTTCCAGGTGTTAAGCCTGGGCTCGGGCTTTAAGAAGGTATTAGCGATGAGCACTGATGTGGATGAAGAGATTGCGATTGCTAAGAAGTCGAGCCGGCACGCCTGGGTGGATGATAATGGTGTAATGTTTAAGTCGCACCTTGATGGCTCATTGCATAAGTTTACGCCAGAGCTGTCGATGCAAATCCAGGCAGGGATTGGGGCGGATATTACCTTTGCTTTTGATGAGCTGACGTCGCTGATTGACCCGTATGAATACCAAGTGGAGGCACTGGCGCGTACCCATGCGTGGGCGGAACGCAGCCTAGCAGAAGTCAAGCGTCTTCGGGCTGCTCGGCCAGATAAGCCGTATCAAGCGCTCTTTGGTGTCTTACAAGGGGCGAATTATGAAGACCTGCGTAAGCAAACCGCAGCACGCCTTGGCGCGATGGATTTTGATGGCTATGGTATTGGTGGGGCGCTAGAGAAAGAAACGATGGCCCAGACTATCCAGTGGGTGAACGAGATCTTGCCCGAGAGCCGCCCACGGCATTTGCTTGGTATCTCGGAGCCAGATGACATCTTTGCGGCGATCGAGCAGGGTATTGATACCTTCGATTGCGTAAGCCCAACTCGCGTAGCACGCAATGGCGCGGCCTACACACCGCATGGGCGGGTGAATATGCGTGGGACGAAATATCGCGAGCTGTTTGCGCCTATTATGGCGGAGTGTGACTGCTACACCTGCCAGCACTACACTGCGGCCTACATCTGTCACCTGCTTCGTGCCAAGGAGAGCCTGGCGGGGACACTGCTGTCGATCCACAACGAGCGCTTTATCATTAAGCTTGTCGACGACATTCGCCATAGCCTCGAAGATGGCACATTCTACGCCTTTCGAGATCATTTCTTGGCGCAGTATTATCGCCAGTAGCGATTGATGAGTTCATAGGCTGTAGTATGCATTCACATAACAACTAGGGAAGAGGGTTTGCATAGTCAATCTTCTCTCCGTCATCAGCCCTTTCTCTCGCCACCGTCTCTTTAAAAACGCTAAAAGGGTTTTAGTACTTTCCTAAAACACTAGGCTCTTCAATGATCACGCTGCAATAATCACCATGGGCAACTTTTTGTTCTACCAGGATGAAAGTACAGCGTTCTTCATATTCTGAGAGAGATGCGAATCTATTGCAGTGAACAACTCGCCCGCTAGACACGCAAACGAAATGGTGTAAAGTTGGTGGTGGTGTCGTAGGTGTCGACGGATTCGCGCCGCTTGAGCACGGCGATGACGCGGTAGGTAAGTGGCAAGCAGATGACCTCAACGGCAAGCTTGAAGCCAAGCCCAACGGCGATATAGTTGAGCAATGCCCCCCCCGTGAGCTGCCCGCCAAAAGCAACGACGCAGAATATAACGGTGTCAAATAAGCTCCCTACTACTGTCGATCCAAGCAGACGCAGCCATAGCTGCCGACCCTTCATAGCAATCTTGAGCTTAGCAACGATGTACGAGTTGAGGAAGCTCCCCGTCAGGAAGGCAAGCAAGCTCGCCACGACGATCTGCGGGAAGAAGCCCAGCACTGCCTCGTAAGCGGCTTGGTCGTGGTACTCTGCCGCCGCGGGCAGATAGCGTACTAGTGTAAAGCAGCCAATTGCTAGCAGCATGACCCCAAAGGCCGTCCAAATAGCGCGGCGTGCCCGGCGATAGCCATAGACCTCTGTCATGACATCATCAAAGATATACACGAGCGGGAAGAGTACCGCCCCACCGTCAAGGATAAGTGGGCCCAGTGCCACCAGTTTGGTGGCGGCAATGTTGGAGATGAGCAGCGCCGCAACATATACTGCGAGAATAACGCTAAAGTATCGATAATTTTCGTTCGTGTGTTTCATGCTTCGTTTATCATACCACACCTGCCAAGAAACCTGCTATAATAAACCCATGCCCCGATAGCTCAGCTGGATAGAGCAGAGGACTTCTAAGCCTAAGGCCGTAGGTTCGAATCCTACTCGGGGTGCCATTTTTATCGTTATACCCCATCTCGATGGGGTTGTTTTTATTACATACAAAATGCATTTACATGCTGCGCGAAGCTATGCTATAGTACAACGAGATTTATGCAAGATGTGACCAACCATGACCTCCTCAAGCGCAACATCATCAAATATTCGTGGTTTCGGATTTTTACCAAGCGTGTCTACTTGCCGCTCATTACGGTGCAGCTGGTGAATGTTGGTAAAGTGAGTTTGGATGAGCTCGCACTGATGGTCGTTATCTCGTCTATCGTCCAGGCGGCGCTGCAGATGCCGGCGGGTTATGTGGCCGATAAGTTTGGCAACCGACGAGCGATTATCCTTGGTGCGAGTATCGCTGTAGCATCGCCACTGTTGTATGCTGTATGGCCGAGCTTCTGGGGTGGGCTGATTGCCTCGGTTTTGTTCTTTGGTGGCTATGCGTTTCAGTCTGGTGCAGTCGAGGCATTTATGCACGATTCCTTGACAGCGCTGGGGCGAGCGCGCGACTATACCAAGGTGATGGGCCGCGCCCAGACGTATGGATTGATTGGTAATACCGTGCTCATTATCGTAGTGCCACTCACATACCGTATTCATCATACACTCCCGTTTTTGATTGGCTTTTTGTCGCTTGCTGTGACAGTGTGGTTGGCGCTGAGCTTTGCTCATCCACCGCGCCGCACGACTGCACAGGATCAGCGGCCACGGCAGGCTGCTCGCGCAATCATTACTGCGAAAAATCTTGCTCTCTTTACCTTCGCTGGTTTCTTAGCTGGTGTGTCCAATAAGGGGCTAGAATATCGCGAGCTGCTCTTCCAGCACGTTGGTATTGCTGTGGAGTGGTTTGGGGTGATTGCAGCGGTCGGGAGCCTGGGCGGAGCATTGCTGGGCTGGTATGTGCATTGGTTTGACCGCCTGCGGCCACTGGCATTTTATTGGGTCGATGCGTGGATTATGGCACTGTGTATTGTCTTGATGGGCGTAACGCCAAGCCCGATTATAGCGGTCATTGCTGTTGTGCTATTTACTGCATATACGCGAGTGCGACCGATTGTTTTGCAGTCAAAGATTCTCAGTGAGCTGCAGCATACATACAAAGCGACGCTCCTCTCTGCGCTCAATATGTTTACATTGCTTGGTGACGTCGTGGCGATTAGCTTGCTCACCCGGATGGTCAATCAGTATGGCTATAGTGCGGGGCATGTGTGGTTTGGTGGGGCAGTTGGGGCGATTGCGCTTGGTCTGTGGCTGGTGATGTGCGTTGAGGCGCTGTGGCGTCGCAAGAAAGCGCGCTAAATTAGTTAACTTCAGTATTTCCTACCCTATCCGTTTGTCATTTTTAATCATCTGCTCTACCCAATGAAATATAGTGATGATTCCTATTACAGATAGAAAGACTCACTATAGAAGCGGTGATAAGCCTGAGGAGAAGCAAGCAACCTGGTGAGAAGAGAGAGGTATAAGGTAGGAAAGTTTTGAGATTGATGATGAATAGCCGTAGGTAATAGACAAACTGCGCTATCTCTGCTACAATACAGCATGTCAGCAGCGCAGCAGGTTGGCTGTGCAATTGTCTGGTGGATATAGCTCAGTTTGGTTAGAGCGCTGGTTTGTGGCACCGGAGGCCGTGAGTTCAAGTCTCATTATCCACCCCAAGATAAATTCCCGGATGATTCCGGGGTTTTATTTTGGTTTGATGCTGCTTTGCTACTATAAACAGTGGTAATTTTATTTGGTTATTGCCAGAAGTTCAAGGCGTATGCCTGACGTGTTTGTTTTGTGTATTCTTGCTTTCTGTACTCTTTCTCTCATGTTATGCGAGATAACAATCGATCTTCGCAGCTCAACAGGCAAAACACTGGCGGACGGGAGCTGATACTGAGTAGGTCTTCTAAGACTTAGGCTCTATGTATGCAAAGTCTGCGCAAGATGCCGTGTATACAGCAAGAGACCTCTCATTATGAGAGGTCTCTCTATTGGCGCGGTAAGACAAGCTAAGAAGCGGCTAATATTCCCATGTTGTCTCGATATCTGCCCCGAGAGTGTTGAGTCGGTTAGCAAAGTCTTCGTAGCCTCGGTTGATATTGTACACGTCACGCAGGATGGAGCGCCCAGGGGCTGCGAGCATAGCTAGCATCACGACTACGCTGGGGCGCAAGGCTGGCGGTGCGACGACATCGGCAGGCTTCCAGCGGGTAGGGCCACTGATGTAAACGCGGTGTGGATCGACCATCTCTACTTGTGCGCCAAGGCGAGTGAGGTCGGTGAAGTAAATGGCACGGTTATCGTAGCTCCAGTCGTGCACCAGAGTGCGACCCGTTGCTACCGTGGCGATGAGACCAAGGAAGGGGAGATTATCCATATTGATGCCTGGGAAGGGCATACTGTGGAGCTTATCTTGTGGAGCGGTGAGAGTCGATTTGTGCAGGCTAATATCGACCAGGCGAGTCTGGCCATTGCGCGCTGGGTACTCGCTGGAGAGCTCATATTGTAAGCCCATACCGCGCAGCACTGCTAGCTCGAGCTCGAGGAATTCGATTGGTGCCCGGCGGATGGTAATAGCAGAGTCTGTCACTACACCTGCTGCGATGAAGCTCATTGCCTCGATAGGGTCTTCGCTTGGACAATATTCGACTGTTTGGTTGATCTCGCTGACGCCATGGATGGTGAGGGTCGTTGTGCCGATACCATCGATCTGCACCCCAAGCTTTTGCAAGAAGAAACAGAGGTCTTGCACCATGTAGTTGGGGCTGGCGTTGCGAATCGTCACGACGCCTGGGTGGAGCGCTGCCGCCATGATAACATTCTCAGTGACGGTGTCGCCGCGCTCGGTAAGGACGATGGCGTGCTCAACCATATGCGGGTTGGCTATTGCTTGGTAGTAATCGGTCGTTGCCTCGACAGTCAGGCCAAAGGGTGCGAGGCCCGCCATGTGTGGTCCAACCGTCCGTGTGCCAAGGTTGCATCCACCCGCGAAGGGAATTTGGAATGACTCATATTGATGGAGCAATGGCCCCAGGAACATAATAATGCTGCGGGTGCGCTTGGCTGCGGCGATATCCATCTCGTCTAGATGGAGAGTGCGTGGTGGGGTGATCTCGAGGTCATTGTGCTCAAGCCAGCGGCAGCGCACGCCAATGCTTTCGAGCACCTCGATGATGCGATTAACTTCCTCGATCCGTGCCACTCGGCGGAGCGTCGTCTTGCCTTTATTAAGGAGGCTGGCGCAGAGCAGAGCGACAGCGGCATTTTTGCTCGTCTTTACCTCAATCTCGCCATGGAGCGAGCCACCACCATTGATGACGAAGTTTGTTTTGCCAGCTTTGTTGATGCGGACAATCTCGCTGCTTAGCACTTCGCCAATGCGAGCAATCATCTCTAAGCTAATGTTTTGGCCGCCCTTTTCGATGCGGTTGATGGCCGACTGGCTCGTGCCAAGTGCTGTAGCGAGCTCGGCTTGCGTCATACCGCGCGCTTGGCGGGTTTCTTGGATGAGTGTTCCGATATTACGGAGATATTTTGCTGTTCCCATGCTTGTACAATATATCATCGGTGATATATTGTCAAACACAAGCATCTCGTGTTGCGAGGAGAAATGCGGAGATTAGACCGCGAAGCTTCACTAATAACTCCATTAGCTTTTTTGCTATTTCAACTAGCCGTGCGCAAGGCCTATATTTACTGCACGAGCAAGTGCCTCGTCTTTACATCAGAGAGTAATATCAAAGAGATGCGATAGCACGTCAATACTACTAGAGAAAAAGAGAGCTATTGCAAGCTCAAGACGCACGTCGTCAGGTACTGTAACTCCCCACATTGGGTAGCTGTGCTATACTACACATATGATCTGATGAAAAGTGCATAGCGAATCCTAAGATATAACCAACAAACAAGGAGTATTACCCATGCACGAAACAACTATTGCTACCCTTATCACCCGTGAGCAGCAGCGCCAACGCGAAGGCTTGGAGCTCATCCCGAGTGAGAATTATGTCTCTGGTGATGTACTACGGGCGCTTGGGAGTGTCTTTACTAATAAATATAGCGAGGGATACCCAGGCCGGCGTTACTATGGCGGGCAGCAGTATACCGACCAAGTGGAGCAGCTGACAATCGACCGTGCCAAGCAGCTCTTCCGGGCCGACCATGCCAATGTCCAGCCGCACAGTGGTGCTCAGGCGAATGAAGCAGTGTATTTTGCATGGTGCGAGCCAGGCGATACCATCCTCGCGATGGATCTGGGCCATGGCGGACACCTGACGCATGGTGCGCCTGTGACACATAGTGCTCGTGAGTATAATTTTGTTCGCTACAAAATGAAGGACGTGAGAACGGGCGAGATTGACTACGATGAGCTACATCGGATGGCGCAAGAACATCGACCAAAGATCATCCTGGCAGGTTTTAGTGCCTATCCGCGCCAGCTAGATTTTGCACGCTTTGCGGCGATTGGCCACGAGGTTGGTGCGTTGCTCATGGCCGATATGGCGCATGTCGCGGGGTTGATTGCTGGTGGGGTAGCGGAGAATCCACTTGACTATGGTTTTCACGTTATGACGACAACGACGCACAAGACGCTGCGCGGGCCGCGTGGTGGGCTCATCGTTAGCAAAGGGGTAGCGAGTAACCCACTCAAGCGCCCAGCCAAGACTCTCGAGAATATTCCGACACTCATCGATCGAGCGGTCTTTCCTGGTATTCAGGGCGGGCCACATATGCATACGATTGCCGCTAAGGCAGTGGCTTTTGGTGAGGCGCTCCAGCCAGCCTTTCGCGCCTATGCTCAACAGGTGGTGGCCAATGCCACTGCTTTGGCGCAGGAGTTGCAGCAGCGCGGCTTTGTGCTCGTGACAGGTGGCACAAGTAATCATCTCATCTTGGCCGATGTCCATACAAGCTTTGGGATTGATGGCAAGACGGCGGAGATTGCGATGGATAAGATCGGTTTGACACTTAACGCTAATGCCATCCCTGATGATCCACTGCCGCCATTTCGCCCCAGTGGTATTCGCCTCGGTATGCCAGCGGCAACAACGCGCGGCTTAGAGCCGCAGCATATGCCGCAGATTGCTGAGTGGATGCGGCTAGCCATCGACCACCGTGATGATGAGGCAGAGCTAGCTAAGCTCCGCACCGATGTTGCACACTTCTTGGCGGACTTCCCAGTGCCGACGGAATAGACAAAAAGTCAGAGGTTTGTCGCTGTCATTGATAATCGTGTCTCGCTAGGCACAGTAGTAATACATCCGTATATCTAAAACACCCGCCAGAGAGCGGGTGTTTTTGTTGATTGAGAGGATAAGCTTAGCAGCTGCCGCGGACGATATCCTCGGTTTTGTCGCCCTTCTTGTAGGTGATTTTTGCACCCTTACCACTACCACACTGGGTATACAAGACAGGAGTATCGTTGTTTGGTGTGCCAGATGTGATGATCTTCTTCTTAAGGTCAGGATCGATCTTTGCTTCAGTTACTTTATCGTCAACAAGATTGCTACTGACTTGCGCGGCTGTTGGGTATTCACCCTTCTGGCTGTTCCATGCCTCTACCTTGGTCGAGAGCTGCGATGCAGCGCCAGCGGCTGCAGAGTCACGAGCGCGTTGCTGGATACCGTTGTAAGCGACGATGGTAATAGCCGCTAGGATGGCGATGATCACAATCACGATGAGAAGCTCGACAATTGTGAAACCGCGCAGGTTACGTTGAGTTTTTGTTGTCATACAGAGTTACCCCTCCTTGTTACTGATTATATTACGATCATACTACGAACATTCATTAAACACAAGCTTTTTGAGTATAGATGCATAACGAAATTTTTAGATAGTATGATGGTGGTGATACGGGCAAAAGAGCTAGGGTATTTGCCAAAATAACAATATACTGCGCACCGCCACCTCGGTTGATTGTGTGATACGGTGAGAATAACCGGGCAGTGCAATACCTATCTCTCGATTGTGGCTAATTATTAATTCGCCGAGCCTGCATCGACCCTCGGGCGTGGATGGTCTGGCCAGTGCTGAGAGCAGCGATATCTACTGTAGCAGAGACGACGGTAGTATTATCATTTGGTGTGGTGCTAGTCGCTTGATTAAAACCCGTTGCATAGCCAAAGCGAATGCTTGATACGTTACTTGCGACGCGCGTGTCGAGCGCCTTACAGTAGCCACCAATATAATTGCAGGTACTCTGCTGCCAGGGCTGGCCACACATCGTGTTGTTGCTGGGGTTGGTAGCATTAAATTCGTATTGGCTTGGCACGATAGTCCGCCGCCAAAGGGTGGTACCCTGCACAAAGTAGACAACCTTGACGGTAAGTGGGTTGTTTGTGCGGTAGAGCTTGGCGGCTAGGTCAGCTTGAGTGCGACAGGGGTTGGCTTGGCTATTGAGATAGATGAGCTCGCGCTGAGGGTCGGAGGGGTTGCGGTCGGTGGCGTATTGGGTAAGGATCAAGACATTATCGCCTGCGAAGTGCTGCGCCCAGTTGGCTGCGACAGCCTTACTCTCGACTTTTGTCGCCAGGCGGACGTCTTGCTCGATCTGGTCAAGTGCATCTTCCATAGTGTACGTCAGTGCACCGCGCTGGTTGGAAATAACAATCGAGCTCAGCAGCCCCACCAAGGCAGCGACCAATACGCCAACCACCACTACAATAATCGGGATCACTACTAGCATCTCCACCACAGTAAAGCCACGCTGTTGGTGCCGCGCAGGGTAGATGCGGCGGATGAGCTGCTGCATCCGCTCGCGTATATTAGTGGCTGCTAAGAATCGCATGGCGAACCTCCGATTGGCTAGAGCCTTGCCCGTAGCGCACCGTTACCGATACACGGCTTATCTGTGGTGCGGTGGTACTATATGGGCAATCAACGACGATGGTGGCACTAACAGGCTGAGGTAAGCCATCGGTATCGAGTGAGTGGTCAGTCGTGAGATTGCGATTGGCCGTGCGGTTTGTGCACGGCGTTGGTGTGCCATCGCCAACTTCGCGGCGGAGCAGCTCATACCCGACAATACTCGCCTTGGCATCACGATTGGCCTCTGTTGCGCCCTGGATCGTCACAATATATAGCTGATAGAGCGTCCCAACAAAGAGCACGCCCAGCACCATCGTCACCAACATCTCTACTAAGGTAAAGCCAGCATCTGGACTATGCTTCATTGGTGGTTGCTCGTGATGGTTAGGGTTACTGCTGGGGCGCGCTCTAGCCGGTAGTAGAGGAAGAAACGGCTACACTCTTGACTGGTGGTGACGCAGAGCGAACCATCGCGGGCGCGCGGCTCGTAGACGAAGCGATCGACTGTGGCGCTATCTTTGCTAATACCATTGCTTGGCGACTGGACAAAGAGCGCTTGCTGACCACTACGTGATGGGTACTGGTAGCTATCCTCAGATAGTCCAGGGAGGATATGGCGAATTGCCGTGCCATTAAGCGAGGTCAAAAACTGCTCGGCCGACGGATAGCGGTGGCCTTGCTCGCCCGACGTACCAGTTGCATCGCCGTTGTAGAAGGACTCAAGGCTGCGCGCCACCGTCTCTACAGTGGTAGTGCGGGCGGTATCACGCGAGGAGCGCTGCGCATTATTGAGCGTCACCACGCCCAGCACTAGCAGCACCAGCATGATTGCCAGCACAATAATAATTTCCACGATTGTATACCCGCGTCGTACCCTCATGCAATTAGCATAAGGGTTTTGGGGTAAAAGTGCAAGAGGTGAGAAGGTGAATTGAGGTGAATCGCGGCCTACTTTGCCCCAATTGCACCCATGATTTATCGACGAAAGGATAAGAAAGGGGTGCCTAAAGGAACGGTATTCGAGATTCTTTAACACTCTTTCGTTATGCAGGTGCAATGTCAATCGTCACCACACTAAGGGGTGCTTTGGCTTATACGAGAATGAACACCTCATGAGATGATGTATTTTAGCACAGAACTCCTAGTCTAATGAGGTGAAATTCCGTGACTGTTTGAGAGGAAAGAAAGTGTGAAGCTGGCAGAGAATAGGGCAAATGCAGCCAAAAAAATACTCAAGAATACGTATCTACCTTACCTGCTTGACTACATCTATATCACAAAAACTATTGATTAACAGGGGTAAAAAGATAAGATTATATGCAGATGTTACACACTATTTGACTCATCACGCCGCTGGCATTTCTAGCGGTTCTTGCACAATGGTGATGCCGAATTTTTCCTCTACCGTGCGAATAATCTCCTCGCGAGCGGCAGCAAGATCGTGGTAGCTGGTAGCCGATTGATTGATGAGCACGACTGCATTCTTATCGTGCACTTTCATGCCGTGGAGAACGCTGCCTCTGAGTCCCGCTTGCTCAATGAGCCAGCCCGACGGCACCTTGACGCGCCCATCGGGCAGCGCATAGTGCGGTACTGTGGGGTAGTGCTGCTGGAGCTGAGCAAATGCCTCGCTGGAAATAATCGCGTTTTTGAAGAACGAGCCAGTATTGGGGAGCTTGGCAGGGTCGGGTAGCTTATTAGCGCGGATCGTCATGACGGCCTGGCGAATGTCTTGCGGGGTAGGCTCTGCTATAGCGTGGGTGGTGAGATAATCCTGGACGGCTTGGTAGAAGGGTGGCTGTGGCAAACCCTTGCGTAGGCGGAGCGTTATGCTTGTGATGATATATCGCCCCATCTCGCGGCCGCGGAAGATGCTGTGCCGGTACGAGAACTCGCAGTCGGCAGCGCTAAGCGATACAAACCGCTCTTGCTGGCGATCATATGCCTCGAGCGAGACAAGTGTGTCGGCAATCTCTTGCCCATACGCACCAACGTTCTGCACTGGCGCAGCGCCTGCTGTACCTGGGATGGCCGATAGCGCCTCAATGCCGCTCAGGCCACTGGCCACTGTTCTTGCTACGACATCATCGAGAATCTCTCCTGCACCAATGGTGATTGTTGTCGATTCGGCATCCTCAGCAATGACCGAGAAGCCCAGGATGCGGTTGCGCGCTACAATGCCAGCAAAGCCGCTGTCTTGAGCTAGAGTGTTGCTTCCGCCGCCAAGGACAAAGAGCTCGGCCTGCTGCTGGCGGGCCATCGTGCACACTGCCACGACATCATCATTGGTATAGAGGTCGACCATAGTGTGGGCGTTGCCGCCAAGCTGCATCGTCAAATATGGTTTGAGTGAAACGTCAGTACGAATATCCATAGGTATAATATATCACTCATGATATATATCTGCAAGCCGATCCAGCCTGAATCTGGATAACAAGACGATACTATACAATATCTGTAATATATCGTGATGAAATATACCAATCGTGTCTATAGATTTGAGATGCTATAAGGAGCATGTCCCAGAGTAGTACCGATCCTTAGAGCCCAGCGTTAGGACTGTGCACCTATAACAGCAACACGAGAGAGTAATGATGTAAATTCTGCTGAGTTACAGAGGTCAAGTAACGGCTACTCCTTGCTAGACTCGACTGTTGCCTGCGCTGCCTGGATAACGTGGTCGATCATTACAGCGATAGTGAGAGGGCCGACGCCGCCTTTTTCTGGGGTGAGGGTGACATCGCTGCGCTCGCGCAAGCTTGGGTCGACATCGCCAACGATAACACCACCTTCGCTCGCTGTGCCAGCATCAACGACCACTGCACCTGCTTTGACCATATCCGCTGTAATGAGATGGGGCTGGCCAGTAGCGGTGACGATGACGTCACTTGCAGCGATGATCTCTGTAGTATTAGGTGTTTGGCGGTCGCACACTGTTACCGTCAAGCCGCGGTCGCGCCACAGCCGCTCCAGTGGTGCGCCCACTAGCCGCCCTCGCCCGATGATGGCGAGCTGCTTATCATCGAGGCTAATGTTGTAACCTGCCAGTAGCCAATCGATCGCTTGCGCTGTTGCTGGCGTATAGGCGGCTTGCGGGCCACTCAGGCCATCGACGTCCTTAGCGGGAGAGATGCGCTGCACGATGGCGTCTGTTTGCGATGAGTCGTTGAGCGGCAATTGGACGATAATACCGTGGATGTGTGGGTCGTTGTTTGCTCGGTCGATTATACCTGGCATATCTGCCTCGGCGGTTGGCGCTACCTCTGTCTCAACGAGGATATCAGCAGCATAGGCTTGCTTGTAGCGCACGTAGGCATTGATTGGCCCCGATGCGTTAAGCGGAGTGATAATGAGCAGCTTGGGGGTGATGCCATGCGCTTGGCGTAGGTGGCGTACTTGGCGGGCTTGGCGCTGCTTGATGAAACTTGCGAGCTCGCGGCCGTTGAGTGATGAAGTAGGCATAAGGCGTAATCCTTTCGTAAATATAATGGTTAATACTTGTAATAGGTATCTCTATAGCAAACAGTCCTCTGGCAATACCGAGGACTACATACTATGGAGGGCCAGGAGGGGCTCGAACCCTCGACACCCTGCTTAAGAGGCAGGTGCTCTAACCAGCTGAGCTACTGGCCCATGTCGCGCTTGCACTACCCGTGCAAAGCCCTTTTACTATAGCGGATAGCCTGGGGTTCTGTCAAGAGGTGGTGGAGTGAATTAAAAAGCTTTCTTGTTGTATCACATACGCTTGCTTGTCTTTTTGCCAAAAACGCATTACCATGGAGCAAGAGAGTTTAATCGGGAGAATAGCAATGGCAAACGAACAACCTACCGCACAACCAACACAACCAACTGAAGCAGCACCGCACACAGCTCCAGCTGCCAGCCAACCGGTAGTGCCAGTCGCCACAGCTGCACCGGTCGATACTTCACCGCGCAATTATTTAGCAGTCGTTGCCCTCGCTGCGTTTATGGGGCAGTACGGCCTAGCCCGTTGGTATCGTGGCGACGAGCTGGGCAAGATCCGCTTTTGGATTGCAGTAGGCTGTACGGTAACATCGGTTGTGCCGTATATTAATATCGTTTCGCTGTTAGGGTTGTTTGTCCTATCTGTTTGGGGTGTCGTCGACTTCTTCTTGCTGATGAGTACCACAGCAGATGCAAACGGTACGCCATATGTTGCGACTGAGCGCGACAAAACGTGGGCGCAGGGGCTTAAGATTGCCTACATTGTTGGCCTTGTCTTGGCGGCAGTGGCGATTGTTGTCTTCTTGATTTTGCTAGCAGCTGGGGTGGTTATGTGGCAGACAACAAGCACAACGGGGCCTATGCGGTCGTCAACGTACTACTAGTCGTTATTGTGGCAGTAGTGCAGCAGAACGGGTTGGCAGTGCGCCAGCCCCTTCTTGTATTGGTAAGTTGTAGCATAAATCATACCATATAAATAAACCCAGAGAACCTGGGCAATAATAGAACAAAACTGGTACACCCGGCAGGATTCGAACCTGCGACCACTTGGTTCGAAGCCAAGTACTCTAATCCGCTGAGCTACGGGTGCGTGCTACCTCTATTGTACCACCACTGGCATGAGATGCCAAACTGCCTGCCTGAGAATACACTCTAGGGAGTGGCGAGACTGAGGGATTGGATGGTATTATATAAAAACAAGAACAAGGAGCTTGGGATGTATAAAGAATACAAGATAGATTGGGCACAATTACGTACTGCTGACAACGAGAATCCGCAGATTCTTCCAGGCAAAATATGGACTATGCTCCATGCCGATAAAGACGAAGTTGCTGATGACGCATATTGGAAGATAGAAGGGAACGCCTTCTTCCAACGCAATCTATATCAGGCTACCGAACCAGTAACCACCATTGTTACAAACGAGATACATCTTGGAAACTTTAGCACACCAGGTCTCGGATTTGCGCTCGATCTCCTCGTAGAAATCGCCTATGGCTGGTCAGTTCCATCAGAGAAAGAACGTGGCAATGCTGATCTAGCCGATCGCTGCCGCGATAAGATACGCGCTATTATGCCAGACCTTTACCGACTTGCCGAGACACAAACTGACCAGCGCGTCCTGCAGGGGATAGTCGATCTCACCGTCTATCTTGAACCAAGCAAACAGCAACGAGCAAGGATACTGTCGATTATGGAACCAAAAGCTAGCGATTGGCGGCTTATTAGAATGTCCTTGCGAGATTTGAGAAAGTCGTTGAGACGACTATGACTCTTGAGATTGTGCAAGCAATAATTTGATGTATACGATAATAATAGAGGCAAAAGGGGTAATGTAATTGTATGTAGGGCAGAGCCGCCACTCTCGTGTTGCTGATGGTTGATACCTACCCGTGTATATTAGTAACGGCTACCCCACGCTCCGTCAAAGCTTCCTCTACTCGCTTGACGACTTGGCTCGGGGTAAGCTCGGCTTTGACAATGTAGCTGTGAACGCCGAGGTGCTGGAGTTTTTTGGGGGCTTCTTCGTGACCAAGGTTAGTGAGGACGATAACTGGGATGGTCTTACCCCATGAGTAAGCGCGGATATGCTCGAGTGTGTCGGCGCCATTGAGGTGGGGCATTTGGAGGTCGAGCAGGATGATGTCGGGGTGAGTTCGCTGCACCAGCATGATGCCAGCTTTGCCATCGCCCGCGACTTCCACCGCAAAGCCAGCCGCTTCGAACTTCATACGGTACATTTGGCTGATGGTTTGGTCGTCTTCGATGATGGCAATTTTAACCATTTGCTTTATAATAGCAGGTGTAGCATGAAAATGGAACAAAATCACCCAAAATCAAGTACGGCGTCTATATCAGCTAAACCACTGGTGGCACTGGGTAGCGCGCTGGCCACCGCGACCGACTTTGCAGAGGTGGTGGCAGCGGTGCGTTCGGCGTTGGAGGCGGTTGCCCAGCCAGCCTGGTGCGGGGTGATGGTGACGGTGGATGGAGCGCCGCCGCTGATTGACCTACCAGATGAATGCGCTACCTCTGTCGATATACTCTTGTCACTGTGTGAAGAAGCGACGGCTCGCACAATGACCGCCATGCTACCCAAGCACCACGCACTTCGTCGTTACGACATTGCTGTGGTGCTGCGGCTGGTGTGGCAGGGCAATCACTGTGGATATATCGTGCTGGGGTCGCCAGCTGAGCGAGCCACGTATGCTACTGCACAGCGAGCCACTCTTGCAATGATAGCCCAGCAATGCGCAGTGACGCTGATGGCGCAGCAGTGCCACAATACCACGCAGCAGTTCCAGCGGCAGCTCACCCAAGCGGTAGACCATGCAACGCGCCAATTGCGCGCCTCTAATCGTCGCCTGCGTGAGCTCGATGCAGCGAAGGATGAGTTCGTCAGTATGGCAAGCCACCAGCTGCGTACACCACTCACTAGTGTGAAGGGTTATATCTCGATGGTGCTAGAGGGTGACGCTGGTGAGATTAATGCCACGCAGCAAGCCTTCCTCGCCGAGGCCTTTACCGGTAGTGAGCGGATGGTGCAGCTGATTGGCAACTTCCTTAATGTGTCGCGCATCCGTACTGGCAACTTTACAATCGACTTCCACCCGGGTGATGTTGCTGCGCTGGTGGCAGAGAGCATTGAGTCTATTCAGCTCATTGCCGAGCGCCACCATTTGCGAGTGGACTATCGATCGCGTGGGGTTATACCACCTCTGTTAATCGATGAAAATAAGCTCCGGCAAGTCATCGTTAATTATATCGATAATGCTATTTACTACTCGCCTGGTGCTGATGTTATTACGGTGCGACTCTACCCCAAGGATGGCTGGGTGGTGTGCACCGTGCAAGACCATGGCATTGGAGTGCCGCAGGGCGAGCAGCGCAAGATCTTTACGAAGTTCTTCCGGGCGCACAATGCCCAGCTGCAGCGGCCCGATGGCACGGGGATTGGGCTATTCTTGGCAAAGAAGATCGTGCTAGGGCATCATGGCGAGCTGATCTTTCATTCGCGGGAGGGGCAGGGGAGTACCTTTGGTTTCCGCCTGCCGATCGATCGCCTCACACCGCACCAGAATATTTCACCAAACGAAAATCACTCCCCACGTGGGAAGTGAAAATCGCACATCTCCTGGGCTGGGTAAGATACCCGAGGAGTCCTCCTTTGCTTGGCACCTCTCGCACGGGTGCCAAGTGTGATATTTGCACAGTTATAGCACGGACAAACCAGACAAATGCAGTATGGGTTCTCCTGCATCTCGTGGCTTGCGATGGCTGTATCGAGTGCTGTTTGTGTTAGTTGTCTCCACCATGCAAGTGCATGACACGATCAGTGTAGCATCACGCCTAGGGTATGTCAAGCCTTTTTTACAACATTATCGCTAGACAAGGGCCGATTTTTTTGCTATAGTGACTAAGCGGCCTCATCGTCTAGCGGTTAGGACACTGGGTTCTCATCCCAGCAACCCGGGTTCGATTCCCGGTGAGGTCACCATGGATTTATTATGATGGCTCGTTGGAGTCATTTTTATATGATACAGACGTACATCCTTTCATCTATGATCTAGCTCCCATCCTGCTATAATAAAGCATATGCATAAACCATTACGCGGTGTTAACTTGGGTGGGTGGCTGGTGCTTGAGCGCTGGATGACGCCGTCGGTCTTTGCGGGCACCGATGCGAGCAACGAGCATCAGCTGATGATGCAACCAAACGGCCCGGAGCACATTGCTAGGCACCGGCAGGAATTTATGACCGAAGCGGACTTCGCCTGGCTGCATGCGCACGGTATCGAGGCACTGCGCGTGCCGGTTGGTTACTGGGTGCTAGAAAGCCAGGATGGCTACCGCGAGGCTACCAAGCAGCTGGACTGGTGCTTTGCAATGGCCAAAAAATACCATATGCGCGTCTTGCTTGATTTGCATGCGGCGCCGGGTGCGCAGAATTTGGGCGACCACAGTGGGAGTGGCAACCGCATGCCACAAACCGGCTGGTACCAGGCCAAAAACCGCCGGGCAACCCGCCGTATCCTCATGCAGCTTGCCGAACGCTATGGTACAAGCCCGCAGCTCTGGGGGATTGAGCTCCTGAATGAACCCTTTACCAAGAACTGGCTGCAGCACTGGCTGCTGCGGCTGTGGTCGCGCCGCACAACTGGCCGGTTGCGCCGCATTGTGCCGGCCACAACGCGCATTATTATCAGTGATGCCTACCAGCTGCCGCGGTGGCGCCGGGCGCAGCCCCGTGATTGGCTGGATATCCACCACTACCAGTGCTTTGGGGCGGCCAACTTGGCGCTGGTGGATTATGACCAGCACGCGAGTATTGTGGATGAATTTACCCACATGCACCAGTCGTTGCAGCGCCCAACCATCATTGGCGAGTGGAGTGCGATTTTGCCGCCCGCTATTGCCATGACCCCGCCGACCATCACCGCTTACATACTAGCGCAGCAAACGGCTTTTGCCAGCGCCGATGCTCACTTTTTCTGGAGTTATAAAACCGAATCGAACGATGGCTGGAACTACCGTTGGCTGGTAGAGCAGGGTATTATGCCATAGGAACTAGGCTGAGTTCCTGGGTGGGTAATCTCGCCTGGAAATGGATATCAATATCATCTTGCAGTTGTTGTATTGGATGTGACCGAAGTATGTGTGTTGGATCAAGAGGTGTACCATACCCATCATGCTGATGCGCGGGTTGCAGTTGATGGTTTTTCGTTTGATAGTAATCATCAATAATGAGGATGAGAGGCGCTGAGCGATCGAGTATCTCTTCCAGCTATCCGCCAAATCATGTATAATAAATCGAGTACGACAGCCAAGAAACGGAGGAAATGAAGAAGTATGGCAATGGGCATGAACCAAATGAAGATGCTTAATGACTTGCGCAAGGCGCAGAAGGCACTAGCGAAGGAGATCGTAGAGGTCGAGGCAGGCGATGGTGCGGTGATTGTACAGATCACTGGCGAGCTGAAGATTAAGAGTGTGAAGATCGACCCAACTAAGGTAGACCTGGATAACATCCACCAGCTGGAGCACTGGATCGAGATTGCAATCCGCGACGGTATGGCCAAGGCGCAAGAGATTGCTGCCAAGAAAATGCAGCCACTGATGGGTGGGCTTGGCAACCTCGGGTTCTAGCTAGTATGGCAGATATTCTGCCTCAGGCCTTGCAACGGGCGATAGATGAGCTGGGGCACCTACCAGGAGTGGGTGCACGCACGGCAGAGCGCTATGCGTATTTTTTGCTACGGGCCGATGGACGGACAAGCCAGGGGATTGCCCGGGCCATCACACAGCTTCACACTGCTGTTGCGACCTGTCCCATCACCTTTGCTCTGATGGATCCTGACCAAGATGTTTCGCCGCTCTATAGCAGCCCAGAGCGCAATCGCACGCAGATTGCTGTGGTAGAGGAGCCACTCGACATCGTGGCACTGGAGCGCACTGGCCACTATAAGGGGACGTACCACGTACTGGGCGGTGTCATCTCACCGATTGATGGGGTGGGGCCAGAGCAATTGCACATCCCCGAGCTGCTGGAGCGGATTACTCATGACGCAGTAGAGGAGGTGATTATTGCCACCAATGCGAGCGTGGAAGGTGAGTCGACCGCACTCTTCTTGCAGCGGCACATTGCCGAGGCGGGCCTAACGGTGCGGATGACGCGCTTGGCCCGCGGCATTCCCGTTGGCGTTGACCTTGAATATGCCGACCAAATAACCCTCGGCCACGCGCTGGAGGGGCGGCGCGCGGTGTAATGAAGCGACTATTGTGCTGATTCTGTGTGGAGACGTCGCTGCTCTTCGGCGGCTTCTTGCTTCTCGACAAAGTTATAGAGGCATTTGCTGACAGTACTTTCGAGTGTATTAAGATTCTCAACTTGCCGATCGAGCGCCTCTATAGGCGATGCTGCTTCGCGCGCAGTTGCTTCTTGCAAAAAGCGAAATACGTCATGGTCATAACCAATGCATTCGAAATAAAGCGTTGCAATCTCGCTGTTTGGATTGTCGCGAAATTGCTGCGCAACCCATTGTTTGACTCGCTCAGCTTCTCCTAGCTCATCCTTGAGCAAAAGCACATAGAAATGAATCTCCGCTATCTCATCTGTTTGGTAGAAATAATAGTTCACCATGTCCCAGGCGGCCTTCCGAGCGACCGCTTGCTCGCCATGCTTTGCACAGAGATTTACAATATAGTAGTCGTCAAATAACCGTGAAGAAGATCGCTCTGATGGGTGCTTGGTAATGATGGTAATGTAAGCATCACGAATCTGCTGGTCGAAGATAAAGCGCCGGTCGTTTAAGGAATTAACAACAGGGTGGAGCGTATACTCTTCATCCTCAGGCGCAATAACATAAGCAGAGGCGCGGGCTTGGCGTGTGCCGTCTGGATCCTTACCATGTATGACATACTCAGCATCAATTTCTTCCCTGATATAGGGGCTGATGACATACTGCTCGAGTTGCTGAGCCTTCGCTACACCATCATCATCGAATTCGAGAAGGAATTCGATGATCGTACGCATTTCTCGCTGAGCTGATGAAATATATTGACTGACTTCTCGATCTTGCGAGGGTGTTGTTGTCGCAGGGTTATATCTAAAGTGCCGATAGGCCATTTCTTGGCAAAGGCTCGCAATCGTGCACATGCGAGTAAAATCATGAGCATCTTGAGTGCGCAGGTGGAGGGTATCGGCATCGCCGAGAAGGTGATAAAAAGGCCAATCGATATCATTGCGCTGCATATCCCTGGCAGCAGCAATACGAGTATCGAGCGATTCGCGTAGCTCCTGCAAGCGGGCTGCTCCATCTGGTGTATCACCCATTTTGATATACTCATGGTATCGCTGGTGAAAGAGCTCCTGTGGCTCGAGATCGGCAGGGATGGTCTGGAGTGACACAGCGCCAAACTCATCGCGCTGGAGCTCGAGAGTGCTCGACCGCATTGCTTGTGTTGGCTGCGAATTTGGCATAATGACATCTAGAAACTCCCAGACGTCTTGCTTAATCTTGGGGAGTTTTGCAGCAAGATTGGGGATATCTTTGCTAATCTTCTGCAGGTCGCGTAGGAGATCGGTTGCGAAGCGTCTACACTCGGTTATAGTCTGCTCATTAAAATAACTATCAGAGTAGGGATCACAATTAGACTGGCGTAGAGCAGTGGTGAGTCTAGCAACTATCTTCCATATATTGATATCCCAGAGCATTTCATCCTCTGCTACTGTCTGCTCGAGCAAATCCCGATCAAGCAGCTGCTCGCGATACTCTGCGATGTAATAGTCGATCATTGCTTTTATTTTGACTGGGTCGATTGGGAGCTGGCTTGCCTGTAGCCTTTGTTGCTGGGTAGCAGTGGTATCATCTGAAGGATTTGTCATGATATATACCATAGCGAGGATAGGGGAGCCTGTCAATTAAAAGAACCTTAAATATCAAGACCTCTGCGTTCTCCGTTAGCTTCTCTACTTATCAGTGTATTTGAGTGGAGTGCAACGCTCTGCCAAGACTCCAAGTCTGACGTAAAAGATTAATATCTTCCCAGGATTCATCCTTATTAGCATTCTGGAGGGAGGCTAAAGAATTATTAAAAGTTGTGTCGCGTCGAAAGGAGAACAATATGTGGTTATTTGCTATACTAAAACAATGGCAAAATCAAAGAAATGGACGAAAAAGCTAACACGTTGGGTGCAGAGCAATCGCTGGGGGCTTATGAGTGCAGCGCTGGTACTTGTGCTGGTGGGTGGTGTGTATATCGCGTGGCAGCATGGTATGCTGGCGAAGCTTATCAAAAAACCGCAGGACACTGCAAATGTAGCGCTCACGAGTCAAGACAACACTTTGCCTGCCTGGATGCCAGATACCGTCAAACGCTGGCAGGACGAGATTACCAAGCAGGCCCGGCAGTATAATATTTCGCCGCAGCTGGTGGCGATTATCATGACGCTGGAATCCGGTGGGTACTCCAAGGCGCACAGTGGTGTAGCGAGTGGTTTGATGCAGGTGACGGATGGTACGGGCAAGGAGATTGCCGCTAAATTCGTGAAGCCGGCGCGCACGAACTATGATTTATTTGATCCAGCCACAAGCATCGCCTTTGGCGCGGCCTACCTGGCGCATTTACGCGATCAGCTGTGCGTGCCGCTCGGTAATCTATCCGAGAATGAGTGCGTTGAGCTCGTTGCTGCTGGCTACAATGGTGGCCCAGGTGCAGCGGGTAACCTATACCGCGGCCGCGGGCTAGAAGCGATCGAGACTCTCAGTTACAGTCGCGATGCCATGAACCTATGGCGCGAGCGAATAAGCGGCAGTAGCCCCACCTATACACGCTGGTTTGAGCGCGGCGGCAAGAAGCTGGTAGAGAAGGCGCAGGCAGGCAACTAAGGAGCGTTAGTGCTAGTATAGTCTCTGGTATTTTGCTTGGTTATTTCTCTGAATCCATTTCTCTAGGAGTTGCCGGTTTATCCTTTTCATATGGAGGGAGCGGGAAGCCGTGCCAGTATATCGTTCGTGTGGTGTCTATGAAACCTTTTGTTCTTTCGGCTAGCTCTAGAAATTTCGCGCCGAATTTTTGCCGCAAGGTTGCTGTCTGATCACTCTCGTGTGCTTGACTAATCTCACTCGCGCTTGGTCTGTTCTCGTGGTCTGTCATAGAATCCTCCACACTAGTACTTCTAAAACTACCGTACCATATCTCTATGATGCTATGCAAATAATAATAGACTCCGCCCACTATATTCATCACAATTCTTCCTTGCTTAACTACGACCCTGCAGCTCACGTACCAAGCCATAAATCCACCGCACCATACCTCGCGCCTGCTGGCAAATTCTGCTACACTAAAGAGGATGTTTGACGAAGTGATACGCGCGGTCCAACGCGCAGACAAAATTATTATTATCCAAGCTGAAAATCCCGATGGCGACAGTGTCGGCAGTAGCCTCGCGCTGGAGGAAATCTTGGGCGATTTGGGCAAGCAGGTGACGCTCTATTGCCCGGTGGCAGTGCCCAAATATTTGCGGTATATTCGCGGCTGGGATCGCATTACTGATGAGTTTGACAGCAGTGCTGAGCTGGCGATTATTGTTGATACCAGTGCAGATATCTTGCTCAGTAAGGTGCTCGAAGCACCGAGTGCTCGCGCCTTCCTCACGACGCACCCAGTGCTCGTGCTAGACCACCACGCGACGGAGAGTACCCTAAGCTTTGATCATACACTTATCAATCAAGATGTGGTGGCGACTGGCGAGCTTATCTACAATCTTGCGCAGCATGCTCAGTGGGCGATCAACCCACAAGCGGCAGAGAATCTCCTCATCGCGATCATGAGCGATAGCCTAGGCCTAACAACGCAAAACACTACAGCCGACTCCATCCAGACCGTCGCAGAGCTGACCCGGCTGGGCGCAAGCAATGCCGCCATTGAGGTGCGCCGCCGTGACTTTATGAAAAAAGCGCCAGAAATCCTTCGCTACAAAGGGCGCTTGATCGAGCGGATCGAGTATATGCTAGATGGCCGCCTGGCACTCATCCATATCCCGTGGGAGGAGATCCAGGAATATAGCGACCAATATAACCCCAGTATGCTTGTGCTAGACGAGATGCGTCTAGTGGAAGGGGTAGATGTGGCGATTGCTATCAAGACCTACCCCGATGGCAAGCTGACTGGCAAGATCCGCAGCAATGCACCAGTAGCAGCAATGATCGCTGGCTACTTTGGTGGTGGTGGCCATGCCTATGCAGCGGGCTGGCGAATGTATGAGGATTACCAGCTGGCGATGCGCGAGATCGTCGAGGCAGCCAGCCGGGCCTTCGTTGAGTATGATGAGAGCGAGGCAGCCCATGGCGATTAAGTTTGCTAATACACTGACTCGTCACCTCGATACCTTTGTGCCGCTCCAGCCTGGCAAGGTGTCGCTCTACACCTGTGGGCCAACAGTGTATAACTATTTGCATGTTGGCAACTGGGCAGCGTATATCTACTGGGATATCCTGGTGCGCATGCTTCGGGCGGAGGGCTATGAGGTGGAGCGTGTAATGAATATCACCGATGTCGGCCACCTGACAAGCGATGCCGATGAAGGCGAAGACAAGCTCGAGAGGGGTGCGCGCCGCGAGGGTAAGACTGCTTGGCAGATTGCTAAATTCTACACCGATGACTTCATCCGCGGGATGAACGCGTTACACTTAACACCGCCGAGTCAGCTGGCCCGTGCCACCGACTATATTGACGAGCAAATCCAGCTTGCCATTACTCTCAAGCGTAAGGGGCACACCTACCAGACGAGCGATGGGGTTTATTTTGATACCAGTACTTTCCCGGCCTATGCAGACTTTGCCCGGCTCGATCTGCAGGCCTTGCGGGCGGGGGCACGGATTGGCCCCAATAGCGAGAAGCGCCACGCGAGCGACTTTGCTCTATGGAAGTTCTCGCCAGCTGGCGTCAAGCGCGACATGGAGTGGCCCACGCCACCGGAGCTGCTTGACCAACCACCAACAGATGGCGCGCCAGTGATGGGCTTCCCGGGGTGGCACTTGGAATGCTCGGCGATTGCAATGCACTTCCTTGGCGCGACGCTCGACATCCACACTGGTGGGATTGATCATATTCCTGTGCACCACAGCAACGAGATTGCTCAAAGCGAGGCTGCGACAAGCCAACCCTTTGCCCACTACTGGCTGCACTGCAACCACCTCAAGGTTAATGGCACGAAGATCAGCAAGAGCCTGGGCAATGGTTACACCTTGACCGACCTCGCTGAGCGGGGCTACACCCCCATGGAGTACAAGTTATTCGTCTTACAGAGCCACTACTCGCACGAGGGGAACTTTAGCTGGGAAAACCTCAGTGCAGCGCGCAACCGCCTGCGCAAGTGGTATGAAGTGGCGTGCTTGCGCCACCAGACGTATGAGAGCCTGGATGGTGACCAGCGCAAGAGCGACGAACAATCGGGCCATGTGTCGCTCCTGGCAGCAAGTGGGGCAGTGCGCGAGGCGCTCGCAGATGACCTGAATACCCCCGAAGCGCTGCGACTCATCGACGAAGCATTTGATCGGGTGCTCGCGCGGCCGCTGGCAGCAGTGTACCATCGTGGATTGGAGGAGTTGCTAGCGGCGATTGATCAGCTACTTGGTCTCGATCTCTGTGAGTCGACGCCGGATATTACCGATGAGGCAAAGCAGCTCATCCTCCAGCGCCAGCGTGCTCGCGAAGCCCGCGACTGGCTCATAGCCGACCGCCTGCGTGCCGAGCTCGCCACGCAGCACATTGCCGTGCGCGACACACCGCAAGGGCCAGTGTGGTGGTGGGCAGAGAAATAATATGCACGAAACTCTATCAGAAAAGGCAGCTACACCGCAGACAGAGCAAGAACCATCGCCGTCAGACCAGAAGATTGCCGCCTTGACTGCGGTGTATAATGCAGTGCGCCGCAGAGCATATGAGAATAGCGAATATAACAATCACGACATCAACGAAGCGACGATTATACTAGGTGATCTCATTGTGTGCGAAGCGTACCTCAGTGCTGGGCTACCGCCTGAGGATCTGCCACTGACTGAGCGGACGGGCTATGACATAGGCAAAACTCTACCCAAGAATATCGACCTTGCCATCACGGCGTACTTGCCAGACTATGCCGAGAAGCTACCAGGCTTTGGCTACGACGGCAGTGGGCTGGCTGTGGGCTATGATGAACATAACGTGCCTGAGGAGATACCCGACGCAGCATGGCAAACACTCGAGCTTGATATGTCTGATGGGCCAATGGCAACCGCGCCGCTTGTCGATCCGTTGCGTGCGCTGGTGCTGATGCGGCACTATTATGATCTGATCGTTGCACCGATTGAATATGGCAGTGAGGGAGGGCCACGCTACGATTGGTCATCGCCCGATACACTCGAGACAACAGGGGTTATTGCGCCAGTTGTGCAGCTATGCATGCGAAGTCAGACGGTGGTGCACCGCTGCGTACCGAGAGAGTATTATGACGCGATGAATCACACACGACAAGAGTATGGTAGTACAAAATGGCGATGACGTGTAGAAAATGATGATATACTATCACCATGACATGGAACAGCATTACCCCACAAAAATTTGTCGAACTTGTAAATTATTGGATCAACCAAGATTGGCCGCTCACAGAAGACAAGTTGGCAGTGGCTATGGAAAAACTGGGGTGGAATGAAAGTGATCCAAGTACTATCGCAAAAGATATTCCAGTTAGTCAACCGAGACTGAGCGCGACCACATCCGATCCGGTTAGAGGGCTTGACATAATCTCGTGGAGTTTAACAGATATTGATACAACAAAATCAATTGAACAAGACAGATTTATGAACAACGCTTTTGTCGGCTATGTAGAAGCAGGGACTGCCGTTTGGGGTAGGCCCCGAATCAAGCGTGATGCCGAGCGTGAAATTGCATACTGGAAGACAGAAAATGGTTGTGAGTTTCAAATGTCCAATCGGCGTTCAGCTATTGCCATACACATCTTTTCTCCGCAGTATGCGAAAGTATACAATAGCATTTAAACATGATGGTTTCAACGATGCGCCAAATCTCCTGGACACAGTTTGAGAATAGACTGGCGCGCGCACTCATGCGCGCTGGCGATCGAGTACACATTGTACTGTTCCCCGAAGTGTCTGCAGAATATATGACACAATACCTTCGCTACATTGTTAGCGACACGGCGATTGTCTGTGAACTACATCTGCCTCCACAGACGCGGGATGTATCAAGTGTACACAAATCCAGTGCTATCAGCGCTATGGTCAATCAAGGGTGGCAGCAGAGTAATGAAAATGAAGTTTACTCGCGCCATCTCCTGCTGCCGACGTATAGTTCGGCGTATGTCTCACTCGCAGCACAATCAATCCACATCCTGCGTGACGTAATACAGGTCAGTGAACCATCTTCATTGACTTACTACGCATGGCGTGCTCCTGAAGAACTAGAAGATGGTCGTTACTACTCCGCAGAAGAAGTAGATGAGCTAGACGAGGGCGAGGATCCGCTTGAGGTTGATTTGGGGATTGAAATGGCGTCGAGGCGACCAGAGTTATTATAGATTATTACATAGCAGGAAAATAATATGCCAACGAATCCAGACAATAACACCCAATCAGATAGTCAACGCGAGCTTGCAGCATACACACAGAAGCATGCACAGTATTTCATCGATTATATGTCGAAAGTACTGGGGCATGACCTTCATGGTATGCTTGATTATTCAGTAAAGAGTCTTGCAGTGGTGGATGATGTGCTTGATGTACTCTATCGAGAAGCTGCCGATACTACATCAAAGAACCATATGTTTATTCTTGAGACAAAAGATGCGGTAGCGATGGATGCAGGTTGTTATATCCTTGAGGTTGCCAAGCGAAACTTCGGTGGACGCTACGCGTGGATTACTGAGTGGAATGAGCCGACAATCGTGACAGGAGAGCCAGAGTATAGTGTTTCTCTTGATGCGTGCAGTAAGGCTAAGGGGCGGATTGATAATGGTGATGAGGACAATATTCCCTTTTTCTTTGATGGGTATGTCGAGAGGGTTACACGTCCACGGCCTGGACAGGAAATATTTATTAGTTAGAGTGTTTAAATCTTTATTCTTCGCTAACTTATATGTAGATATATCGTAAGATTCTTACTGGCGTGGCTCTCGCTGTGAGGTTTCTATCCCTCGCCCTTAATCTTCTCCACCAGCTTGGCTAGTGGCTTGGTGGATTCTTCGCGGGCGCGAGCGTTGTGCTCGAGGTAGTCGTCTAGCAGAACTTTGCAGCAGCCAGCGATGGGGATGGAGATGAGACCACCGATGATGCCAAAGATATAGAGGCCGATGGTGATGGCAACAAGGACAACTAGTGGCGTGAGATCAATTTTGCGCGACTGAATGGTGGGCGAGATGAAGTTATTCTCGATCTGCTGGTAGATGACGAAAAATGCCGCAAAGATGAGGCCACCTGGCAAGGCATTAAAGGCAAGCAAGAGGGAGATCATTACCCCAGCAATCGTCGCACCAAACATAGGGATGAGCGCCAAGACGAAGGTGACGGCAATGGTAACGAGCGCAAGGTTGCTCGGAATAGCCGAGAAAAAGAGGCTCAGCACAAAGACCGCCGCCCCAGCAAACAGCGCGCCGATGCCCGAGATCGTAAGCTGCCCCGTCACATAGCCTGCTACCACAGCATGCATGCGATGGGCGACCTTCTTGTGGCGTTCCATCGTAGATTGGTCGCGGTAGAGCCCCCAAAAGCGCTCTGCCCAGGCTGGCCCTTCCGTCAGCATCAAGAAGGTGAGGACGAGCACCAAGAACCCTGAGCCGACTGCAGAGAAGACGGAGCTAATACCGGCAAGGAGGTTGCCGCTAAGGCCACGCGTCCAGGATTCAACACTGCTGCGAGCACTCTCTACTACTTGATCCACCTGCGCTTGGATATGATACTGCTCGGCAAAAGCACCAAAGCTATGCCACTGCTCGCCCGCTGTATGGACCATCCCCGGCAGGGCATCGACAAACTTGCTTGTCTGCTGGACGATAGGTGGTACCACGAGCACAAGAACCACTCCAAGTAGCGCCACAATGCTAATGAAGGCAAGTGCGGTGCTGAGTGTGCGGCTGCGGTTAGGCAGGCGCTCGACGATGGCATTGACCGGCCCATTGAGTGCCAGCGCGAGGAACCCCGCCGTGCCAATCATAATCAAGGCAGTCTGCGCCAGATAAATCGCGAGGATTGCAAAGGCAAAACCAATTACTACCAGCCAAAACCGCACAAAGGTCTTCGTGTCTATCTCTATCCGTACTCTCATACTCTTTAGTATACCACGATTTGCTGATCGATTAGCGGCAAGAATACAACGGTAGAGTGGTGTGTGGCTCTATGTTATTTTTGCTTAAGTGAGAAACAACTCAGATGATTGCCGACAGTGTAAATCGCTTGTCCTATTACTGGACGTCATCAAACAGAACCCATGGAGACGTATAGCACCCTTTGGTTGTGCTTTGATATTACTCTACAATCACTGTCATCCGCACCATCAAACACAGCAAGACAAGTCCTGTGCCAGCTAGCACTGAGACAGCAATAGTCATGCGGTTGGGGTAGTAGTCGACCGTCTTGGGTTGCTTGGTTTGACGTGATGAGGGGTGAGTGGCTGATGCACTAGTGCGCTTCGATGATTTTTTGGCTGCTGCCTTGGTTTTGGTTACAGTGGTGTGTGGAGCTTTTGTCATGGCTCTAGTATACGCTGATGTACAGTGATTTGTCCAGAATGCTTATGCTTGGTGTGCTATAATAGATCTATTATGACATACCATGCCAAGACCCCTCAGCAGACGATGGCCGACCTATCGTCTGGCGTCCGTGGTCTCGATGACGCTGCTGTGGCTGAGCGGCTGGAACACTACGGCCCTAATATCATCCGCGTTGTGCATGAGCCACTGTGGCGGCGGCTCATCAAGCCATTTTGCTCGGTGTTTATGCTGGTGCTGTTTGCGGCAGCGGCGATTAGTTTCTTCCACCAGGCGGTGGTGGACGGGCTGATTATTTTGGCGATTATTGTGGTGAGTGCACTGATCGATTATACGCAGCAGCTCTCTACCGAGCGCATCGTTCGCTCACTGCAAAAGCACGCTCCCTTGCAGGTGCGTGTCCGTCGGCATGAAGGTGAACAATCGCTCGATGCGGAGCAGCTGGTGCCAGGTGATGTGATCATCGTGGAAGAGGGTGATAAGATTCCGGCTGACGCGCGGGTGCTCGAGGCGCGCTCACTCCGAGTGGATGAATCACAGCTGACGGGTGAGTCGCTCCCGATCGAGAAAAATAGTGCGGTTCTCCCCATGGCAACGGCGCTCTATGAGCGGCGGAATTGTTTATATCAGGGGTCATTTGTGATTGGTGGCAGTGCGCTTGCTATTGTGACGGCAACCGGAAATGCAACTGAGTATGGCAAGCTAGCGGCTCTCTCGAGTCGCCCACGTGAGGCGAGCCCAGTGGAGCGCACGATCAATAAGCTGGTAAGTCAAATCATCGTCGTTGTGTTGGTGGCATCAGTGGTAACGCTGGGGTTAGCGCTATGGCGTGGCATGGAATTCACCGCAGCGCTGCAGTTTGTGATTGCGCTTGCCGTTAGTGCAGTGCCGGAGGGGCTGCCAGTGGCAATCTCGGTGATTTTGGCTATTGGCATGCAGCGGATGGCGCGACGCAAGGCGTTGGTGCGGACGATGGCAGCAATTGAGACAATTGGCGTCGTGACGACAATCGCCACAGACAAGACGGGCACCCTCACGCGCAATAAGCTCACTGTCCAAGCCATCTGGGCGCCAGGCAATCGCACCGAGCCACTGCTCCAGACACTAGCTGGCAGCACCTTGCCCAATAGCCGAAGCAAGATGTACGATCCACTCGATCGAGCCTTTGCCGCTTATTGCAACGAGCAGCGCGTCTCGCGGCCGCAGCGCCGAACAGGTTTGACGCTCTTTCCTTTTGAACATAAGCTGGCGATGAGTGGCACACTCCAGGCAGTCGGCACTGGGCAATATCGCTTGTGTGTAAAGGGTGCACCAGAAGCGATTATTCGCCATGCGCGGCTTTCCAGCACAGATAAGCGCGCGACGCTCCAGGCTTTGCAGCAGCTCACGGGGCAGGGGTATAGGGTGATTGCACTGGCGTATACGGCGCTTCGTGCGCCGATTGATTCGCTGGAGCAGCTGCCAGCCCGTCAGGGGTTGCAGTTTGTAGGGCTGGTTGGTGTGGCAGACAGTGTGCGGCCAGAGGCTCGGCCGTCGATTGCTCGGGCACGCCAAGCGGGTATCACAGTGCGGATGATTACTGGCGATCATTTCGAGACGGCGTATCAGATTGGGCGGCAACTCGGCCTCGTGCGGGGGCGCGATGAGGTGTATGATTGCCGACGGCTTGACCAACTAAGCGACGGCGAGCTTGCTACTGTGGTGGCCCGGGCGCGCGTCTTCTCGCGGGTCATACCAGAGCACAAGCATCGTATCCTCACAGCGCTTAATGCAACAGACATCACTGCCATGACGGGTGATGGTGTTAATGATATCCCCGCGCTGACCAATGCCAATGTCGGTATCACAATGGGCTCGGGGGCGCAGATAGCACGCGATGCTGGCGATATTATCCTACTCGATAACAACTTCCGTTCCATCATCAGTGCCGTGCATGAGGGGCGGACGATCTACGCTAATATCAAGCGTATGGTGGTGTATTTGCTTGCGACGAACCTTGGTGAGGTGCTGGTGTCGATTGGCTCGCTGCTGGTGGGCCTGCCTATCCCACTCTTGCCCGTGCAGATCTTGTGGGTCAATTTGGTAACGGATACAACGATGGTCATTCCGCTTGGCGTCGAGCCAGGCTCGCCCCAGGCAATGCGGCGGTCGCCGTACCACCCCAAGGCGCCACTGCTCAGCCGCTTTATGCTGAGCCGGGTTGGGCTCATCGCAGTAGTGATGGCGGTTATCACATTGGGGCTCTACAGCATGTATTATCACTCGCATGGCGAAGGGTATGCCCGCACTATTGCCTTCTGTGCGCTGGTGGTAATGCAGTGGGCCAGCGCTCTCGCTGCCCGCAGTGATTACGAGCCTGTCTGGCGACGCGCTCGGCGGTGGAGTACGGCCTTTTATGGTGGCTTGGCAGTATCGATTGTACTCCAGCTGGTCGCATTGTTTGGGCCGCTTGAGCAGTGGCTCCATGTGGCGCCTATCTCGTGGAGCGATGGTGTCTTTGTCTGGATCGTGGCGTTCTTCGTCCCACTTGCGATTATCGAAGGGCACAAGTGGCTTGGCCGCACCTACTTTGGCAAAGGGCACGCTGTGGTGCGTTCGCGTCGACGGCGGTAAGGTGCCATTTTGTCCTCTTGCTATTGCTTTATGGCAAGTGGTGTGGTTTCATACACATATGACAACACACTATGAAATTACCCCCCTCGATTGCTGACACCCATGACCAGCAGCCGACACCTACACCAATGACGCGCCTGGAGGCGATCGAGTATATAGTAAGTAGAACGGATTTCGATTATCCTGAGACACCATTTCGACGGAGAGACCCCTATACAGTAACGGCTTCTGAGATTAGCCAAATGACAGATGACGAGCTATGGGATTATACAAAAGCCTTGCAAATTGTCGAGATTTTTGAGGCAACAGTGCCGCGAGAACACCGTGCTGATGAATAAGACTAAGCTGCATCAGCTTGAAAGCAAACTGCCTTTCTACATGGTGAGTTTTTCTCACGAATTTCGACAAATACCATGCAGGATACACAAGGGTATAATAAGTTGAACTAGGGATAAACTGAGCAAGAGAAGGTTTGTAGTTTTCTTATGCCCTCAGATGGTTGTAACGGTAATGAAAAATAGCCTGCCTCTGCAGACTAAAAATGCTATATGGCTGGGGTGGAGGGATTCGAACCCCCGCATGACGGGACCAGAACCCGTTGCCTTACCACTTGGCGACACCCCATCGCTGTAGATACTGTAGCACAGGCAGGGGTGGTTTTCAAGTTGTTTGCATTGAAACTGCTCGGCTTTATAGTATTGCCCACTCACCCTCTTTCTTGTTGTTCATTCGAAGAATGGTAGCTTGTCGCCAGGCAAACAAGTTCTCTAGTTTCGCATGCGAAATGAATGACTTAATAGAGATGTTCATTCTCTCATTGCACGAGCGGGAAGTGTGAGGCAAGTAAAGGGCGTGAAACCCCTCAGGTGCTAGTAGCCAAGGTATCGGGTGTGTAATCTACAAGCGCTGAAACTCATCCTTCACTTCGTGTGCAACATAAAGCGCTGCCAGTGCAAATAGCAGTGACATGAGCGACACCAGCACGGCCAGTGGCATCATGAATATATTGAGGATGAAGCCAATCACCGCAAAGAGACCAATCACTAGTGCACTACACACCGCAAGCGCCCAGCCCTGTTTGCGCCGTTCGCGCAAGGGGAGGACTGCAAGGCCAGCAATGACCCCCTGAGCAATGACGCACAGCAGCGCAACGACAAGATAAACTCGCCGCGCAGTAAGCGACGAAGATGCTTGTGGCGCAACCATCATCAGCCAAGTACTCACCTTTGATGTAAGAGCCTGATATAGTTGGATAAGCAAGGATATTCCGTATCCAGCATTAACAACCGCAACCAGCAGCATCATAACCCAGAGGTTATCACGAAACCACTGTTTCATGGCGGTGCTCATGCGGGGGAGAGGTTGGCAGAGTTTGGTGAGGGTATTCGTGAGTGTATCAATCATAATGCTAGTATAGCATCGCAGGACAAATCGTCAATTTTGATGTTTGGGGTGTGGAATATCTCCTCACACAGCAATCTCCCGGAGCCAGCGCAAAATGCTTGTTGATACCAGTGAGCTTTTGCACTTTGTCCAAATGAAGTAATAGAGGAAGAGCTACTGCTAAAGGTGGTTCTGAAGTATATTATTTGGTGGCCGTCTTTGCTATTGTCTCCTGCTATGATTCTCCCCAGAAATAGCCGCAAATATGATAAAATATCTCCATGAAAGCAGAGCAGCTGCAAACAATGACGTTTAAAATCGCCGGTGGGAGCGCAGTATGCCTCAATAGCCGGATTGTTGTGCAGCAAGCATTGCGCGAGATTGCCTGGCGAGCGGGGCTCTCGGCGGTGCGCTCGGTGAGCCACGACTATGTACCGTATGGCATTGGTGTGGCCCTTCTCTTGCCCGAAGCGCATATCGCAGCGCGTACCTGGCCCGAGACCGGTCTGGCATACGTGACGATGACGACCCGCCAACCAGTTGAAAATGAGATGATCTCTAGCCTCGAACGCGTCCTAGGCGCTGCCTTTGTCGCCGAGCAGGTCGAGACAGGCGTGGTGAATTTATAGCCGCAGGGTAGGGCAGAGCACTCTCTAATGGGCTCATGTTCGTCGTCTTAGCAAATCTATTGAACAAATTGCGTACATACCTTGTCAAAATACATGTCCCATGCTATAATCAAAGCGCGTCATTATGGCATTTTTTACGACGTTTTTCACGATTATTCTGCAGTGGTATGTGTGGGTGCCAGTGGTTATCCTCCTCGGTTATTTGACGTGGCGCAACAACCGGCAGGTTGACGTGCTGCGCGAGGTCGAGAGCGAGCTGCTTATTCTTGAGATTCCCCGTGCTAACGACAAGTCTGAGCTCGCAGCTGAGCAAATGTTTGCCAGCCTCCATGGTATTTTGCGCGATGCGCGCGAGCTCAAGATTAATGATGGCTACCAAGAACACCTCAGTTTCGAGATTGCGTCTGTCGGTGGGCAAATTCAGTTTTATGTCTGGACGCCGCGTGCACTACGTAACTTCGTTGAGAGTCAGATTTATTCGCAGTATCCCACGGTGCAAATCCGCACCGCTACTGCCGACTATACAGCGCACGAGCAGCAGCACCATGTCGTCTATACAGCAGAGGTTGTGTTGGCAGAGAGTGAGTTTTTGCCGATCAAGACCTTTCAGAGCTTTGAGGTTGACCCACTAGCCGGTATTACGGGTACGTTGGCCAAGCTGGAGGATACGGATGATGAGATTTGGATTCAGATTTTAGTACGCCCCGTGGCAGATGACTGGCACAAAGCGTCCGATGCGTGGGTCAGGCGTGTGCGTGGTGGTGGGCTCTTTGGCGATGCATTTCACCCCAAGGCGCGGTGGTTTAGCCAGTTCCTTATGGCACTGTGGCAACCACCCGAGGGCAACATGACGACAGTAACGGAGCTCTCCGATCGCGATAAAACCCGCATCGCTGAGGCCGAGAAAAAGGCCGCCAAGCTGGGCTACCAGGTCAAGATTCGCGTTGCATACCTTGGCGATAGCACCACTGACGCCCGGCTACGCATGCAGGCGATCATCGGTACCTTTAAGCAATACAACAGTACCAACCTCAACGGCTTCACCATGAGCCACGACAGCTTCCGTAAGGAAGATCTCAATCGCTATAAGCTGCGTCTCTTTGCTGACCGCGGCTTTTTGCTCAATATTGAGGAGATGGCAAGTGTATTCCACTTGCCGCACACCAATGTCGAGACGCCCAATATCGTTTGGGCAAGCAACAAAACCGCCGAACCACCCAACCGTCTACCTGTCCTCACTGGTCATGCAGCTGACGACGAGAAGATCTCGGCCTTTGGCCTGACCAACTTTCGTGGAATCAACCACCAGTTTGGTATGCTGCGGAGCGATCGCTCGCGCCACGTCTATATCATTGGCCAGACGGGGGCAGGGAAGAGTGGCTTGCTCGAGCTCTTTGCCTTGAGTGATATTTATCATAATCAAGGCTATGCCATTATCGACCCGCATGGCGACTTTGCCATCGAGAATATGAAGTTCATCCCCGAGGCGCGGCTGGATGACGTGGTGTATTTTAACCCTGCAGACGTCGAGCACCCGATTGGCTTTAACCCACTGGAGGTCACCAACCCAGCGCAGAAATCGACGATTTCATCAGAGGTGATTGGTGTGCTCAAGCGGATGTTTGGCGATAGCTGGGGGCCGCGGCTGGAGTATATTTTGCGCTACACCATTCTGGCATTGCTCGATCGGCCCGAGCCTACCATGCTCGACATCACCCGCATGCTGACAGATAAAAAGTTCCGCAAAGAGACAATTGGCTACTGCAACGATGTGGTGGTGCGGCAGTTCTGGAATGTGGAATTTGCCAGCTGGTCGGAGAAGTTCCAGACGGAGGCCATCGCGCCAGTACTCAACAAGGTGGGGGCCTTTACGGCCAACCCTATCATTCGCAATATCATTGGTCAGACGCACTCGTCGTTTAATATTCGCCAGATTATGGACGAGGGAAAGATCTTGGTGGTGAATTTGTCGAAGGGGCTGATTGGCGAGGATAATGCGGGGATTCTTGGTTCGTTCTTGGTCACGAAGATCCAGCTGGCGGCGATGAGTCGGAGCGACATCCTCGATATCCACGACCGGCGGCCATTTTATCTCTATGTGGATGAGTTCCAAAACTTCGCAACTGATAGCTTTGCCACCATCCTGAGTGAGGCGCGCAAGTATGGACTCAACCTCACTGTAGCCAATCAATATATCTCGCAGATGGAGCCAACGGTGCGCGATGCGGTCTTTGGCAACGTCGGGACAATGATTAGCTTCCGCGTCTCGCCAGACGACAGCCCGATTCTTGCCAAACAGTTTGAACCGCAGTTTGAGGAGAACGACCTCACTCAGATGCATAATCGCAACTTCATCATCAACATGGTGATTAATGGCGAGAAGGCGCCAGCCTTTAGTGCGACTACGCTTAATTTGCCCGAGGCCAAGCGGAGCCATTTGTCGCGCATTATTGAGCATAGTCGCGAGCTGTATAGCCAGTCGCGCCAAACAGTAGAGGATACCATCAATGAGCGGATCCACCCGGGCAGTACAGGGGTGAGTGTGACGTTGGCAGGTCAAGCGGGGACTTCAGCGGCACCGTCAGCCGCCACTACAGGTGAAGGTACAGCGAAGCGCCGCCGACGCCGCCGACGCAAGCCAGCTAGTGGCGAAGCACGCGATGAGCAGGCGACTGCTGAGCCATCGAGCACTAAGCCAGACAAGCAGGCGAAGAAGCCCGCTGCTCCCAGCAAAGCTGCCAAGCCAGCCACTCCTTCTCCAGGCAAAAAGCCAGCGAGTACCGCGCCTAAGCCAGCCGCGCCACAAGACCCATCACTTCTCTCCATCCAGCACACCAAGCCGCGCACTACAATCCCAGCCCAGCTCTTACACCACCAGCCGCATACTTCGCAGGCCCAGTCGGGTGGCCCAGTGCCACTGGCTAAGCAGCCTGGTAGCGGTGCCGCCCCAAAGCAGGCGAATAATGAGCTTGATGACCCAACCTTCTTTGCTTTGCGCTAGAATATGTAACGCTAATTTCTCTTAGGTCACTATTGCATTACCTTACCCTAGAGGAGTATGAGGGGTGTAGCGAATTTTCTTCTCAACACGAAGGTATAATATGATCAGACTTAAGAAAACCCTCGAGTGGGTAGCATGGTGAAGTAGCGCGAGGTAGGCCTTGGGTAGCCAATGTAAACACCACAGAGGTAATCACGCGAAAAAGCCTCCTTATCCTGTGCATAACTCCGCTACCTCGCCTCACTAACCAATGTGGGTTATGCTATAATGGAGAGGATAAACGGAAATACGGGACATGACGGCAGTAATTTGTGTAACAAATCAAAAAGGTGGTGTTGGCAAAACGACAACAGCGATTAATGTTGCCTACTATTTGGCAAAGGCCGACAAGAAAACCCTCGTCGTCGATTTCGACCCGCAGGGCAATGCCACAAGCGGCCTTGGCATTGATAAGCAGCTGCTTGATGCTACCATGACAGAGGTCGTCAAGAGCGAGAAAAAGCTTGCTGATATCATCCAGCCTACCGAGCACAAGAATCTCTTCATCGCACCCGCCCTACCGCAGCTGGCCAATGCCGAGGTGGAACTGGCCAAGGCGCAGCACCGTTTTAGCCGTCTCAAAGGGGCGATTGATGAACTAACTGGCTACGACTATATCATTATCGACAGCCCACCAAGCCTCAGTCTCCTCACTGTCAATGGGCTCATTGCAGCACGATATGTGCTATTGCCAGTCCAGGCGGAATTCTATGCGTTGGAAGGGCTCGGGCAGCTGCTCGAGACAATGAAGCTGGTGCGCAAAAATATGAACCCGACGCTCGACCTCATTGGGGTGCTGCCCACCATGGTAGATGGTCGCACATCGCTCTCGAGCCAGGTCTTGGCTGAGATTGCGAAGCATTTTCCAGCAAAGGTGTTTGCGGAGTCTATCCCGCGCAATGTCCGCCTGGCTGAGGCTCCGAGCCATGGTGCGCCGATTGGGGCATATGACCGCTTTAGTCGAGGCGCACGGGCGTACAAAGCTGTGACGAAAGAAATAATCGAACGAACGGGGGTATAAATGGCAAAACGAGGTTTAGGGCGGGGGTTTGATTCGCTGATTCCGGCGGAGCTGCTGGACGAATCGTTCGACCCAACCGCCGACCAAGACGACCGGATTAGTGACCTGCGCCAAATCAAACTTGCAGAAATCATGCCCGACCCCACTCAGCCACGCCGGGTGTTTGATGAAGTATTGCTCGATGAGCTCGCTGAGTCCATCCGTGTCCACGGTGTGTTGCAGCCCATCGTCGTCACCCCTGATAACAAAGGCAAATATGTCATTGTGGCTGGTGAGCGGCGCTACCGAGCTGCCACCAAGGCGGGGCTGGAGAAGATCCCGGCACTGGTGCGCACGTTATCTGACCAGCACAAGCTCGAGCTCTCTCTCATCGAAAATATCCAACGCCAAAACCTCAATGCCATCGAAACTGCCACGGCGTATCTCAAGCTGCGCGATCAATTCAATCTTACGCTTGAGCAAATCGGCCAGCGCGTTGGTGGCAAGTCACCCAGTGCGGTGAGTAACACACTGCGTCTCTTGCGCTTGCCCGAGGTAGTGCGCCAAGCAGTAGTTGATGGCAAGCTGAGCGAGGGGCAAGTCCGGCCGCTGATTAGCCTGGATGAAGCGCAAATTGCGGATATTTTGCCGAAGATTATTCAGGAAGAGTGGAGCGCGCGGCGGATCGAGCAGTACCTGGCTATTCTTAAGCGCACCGAGGCAAGTGACTCTGCTCAAAAGACCGCCAAGGCGCAGCGCCCAGCACCGCCACCGCAGTATACAGCTGCTAGCCAGCGCTTTGAGCAGCAGCTGAGTGCGCCAGTCCAGATCCGTGGCAACCGCCGTGGGGCAGGGCAGATCGTTATCCGCTTTACGAGCGACGATGACTTTGAGCGGATCATTGGTTTGCTAGAGCATACACAGGATGAGAAGTAGCGGAATAAAGTGTAACATACAATAAACCTTCTTAGAATAGAAGGTTTATTTATTTTCGGTAAAGATCTGATAGCGTATAAATTACCCTGTAATAATGAATATATCTCTACAACATTCAGATTCTGAATGGAGAAGTCACTAGAGTGATATGTATGCTATATCTGAAACCCTTGAACCTTCGTCAACGGCCAGAGGCGCAGGCTGACGGGGCCAATCACATCATAGAGTGGCACGGTGCCGAGGCCATTGCGTGAGTCGAGCGAGTAGCTGCCTTGACGGTGATCACCCGCTACAAAAATCGATCCTTCGGGCACCGTCACCTCTGTGTCACCACTGGTGGGAGAGCCAGGACCATCCCAGCTGTCGTCTGGGCGGAAGCCTTGTGGATGTTCTTTGTTATAGACGGTTAGCGTCCCATCTTTGACGGTGACGCGCTCGCCTGCAAAGGCAATGACGCGCTTAACGAGGTTCATATCCTCGCTGCCCGGGCTATAGAGCGGGTTCTTGAAGACGATAATTTGCCCCCGCTTGGGCGTGTATGAGTTATTTTGCAAATGCGCCATCGTGACGGGCAGGCGATTGACAATCAGCCGGTCGCCAGTGTAGAGCGTCTGCTCCATGCTTGGGCCAGTTACACTAAAGCTGCGAAATACAAAGGTATTGATAAGGAGTGTGCCAACAATGACGCACACCACAAAAATTACAAAGCCACCGATATCCTTGAGCCTGGGGTGGCGGGTCAAAAAACTTGCTTCCATCATGAAGTATTATATCACTAAATGCGGGCGGAGGGGAGGAATAATTGCAATGTATGCGCTCCGCCACCGACCTAGCGGAGCGCATACTGTGAGGCTCGACGATAGATCAAGATGACGGAGCGGGGTTTCCGCCCCGGAGGAGCAGCTGATACTGCTCAGGTGTGATAGTGATGGTAACATGAGTGTCGCTGAACTTGCTAAACGCCGTCTGGACAAGACTAGGCAGTTCACCATTCACAACAGCTGTCGTCTCTGTTTTGAGGTGGTGATTTTCACACGTCCACCAACCATACTTAATGCGCTTCTTGCAGGCGCTATATGTATCACGTATGGTGTATTTACCGGCGGGTAGGGGGTAGTCTATGTGCATTTTCATCGAAGGCTTAGCAGCTTCAGACTGAATAAAAGTTATATGAGACATTGGAATCTCGAAGATATAACTTTTTCCGTTGGCTGTGAAGCCAACCGAGAGGCTCGAAGCTGGTGACCAGCTACTCTTATTATAGAGGTAGAAGTAACCACCTCCTGTTGTCGTACTACCGGCAGTGCCAGCAATACGATTGCCAAGATCAAAAGGATACTCGGTGTCACTCTTGAGGCCGTACGATGCCGTGGCCTCGGCAAGTGTCATATCCTTTTCTCTTTCCGATATTCTGCTGTTGCCTGTCCAGTTATAGACAATGAAGTTGGCGACAACGTACATTATGGTGACTGTAGCTATAGCCTTCACAAGACTGATCTTCAAATTTTTTTCGAAGTTCTTATCATCAACATCTCCAGCATTCTCAATGAAGACGTACAATGCCGTGAAAAGTCCAACAATAGTCGCGAGAATAGCCATGAACAGAGCCATGATAATCACTTTCTTCCAAATACTCTGGGTAGAAACGTACTATCTCCTGCGGGTCGGCGCAAAAGATTAATATATATATCAATATATGGAGGTGGAGTCAAGCAGACAGCTATAGAAATTTTATAAAGAGAGCAGCCGCTCAGTAATGAGTAGCTGCTCTCTCGGGCTATGCTGTTTGCTGCTATCGATCTACTACGATCTTAAAGTAGTCATGATTAAATGCACCCTTCTCATCTTCTTCTACAATGGCAACCAAATTCTCGAGTGTTTTAATCTCTGTTTCTGTCAAGCGTTTGTTTTGCTTAGATAAGTTAGAAGCAACGCAGAGACAAATGTATTCTAACGAAATAGCCCACTCGCCGACCCTTGCGTATTCCCTTGCTTTTTCGGCTTGCGATTGAGACAAGTAAGGAGATTCGTCAATATAATTGTAAAGTGCTATCGTTTGTTTAACTTGTTCGCTCATGGATATAATTATAACATAAATCGTTAGTCTGTAGTGCATCGGTTATCTCCTCGGGTTATAAAGATAAGTGTAATTATTTCAGCAACATTCCAGCAGCTCTTATGGGATATGTTGTGGTATGAAAATTATGAAAATATTGTTGAGACTCGTGTTGTATCGTGATGTCCGTATGCAAAATAGTGCTGCATTGTGCAAATATGTGCTTATACTCCATACGACCACAGTCTCTCGCGGCATTTTTGGCTTGCAAAGTGCAAGTTTGGGTGCGGTTTCGTATTTATTTTTTGGGGCAGATCCAGTATAGTAGAGAGAGTTTATGGCGGGTCGCAATTCGATAGATGGTTTTCGGTCACAAGATGGCGGGGCGGTGGATAGACGTCCTCGCTCGCTTCGTCGTGCCGATGGCTCGATGCCGCGGATGGGCCGCTCGATGACGGGCACGGCTGGCTCTAGTCGCAGCTTGGCTACAGCAGAGCAGCCAAGGAATTATACACCGCGTCGCAGTGCATCTATCAGCACCAACAACCCCAGTAGCAGCCTGACCGACTTCGATATTAATCCAAGTGACAATATATTTGCTGACCTAGAGCAGGGCAGCGGCAAGCGTAGCCGCAAGGGCCGCAAGAAGCCGCAATCGACGCGGCGCAAATGGATCAAACGTGTTATCATCGCTCTCGTCATTATTGGCGTGGGCTTTGGTGCGATGCTGCTGTGGCGGGCTTTTATGGCGAGCTCACATATCTTTAAGGGTGATATCTTTGGCTTGATTCAACAAAAGGAGCTCAAGGCAGATAGCAATGGCCGGAGCAACATTCTCTTGCTTGGTACGTCGGAGGATGACCCAGGCCACGAGGGGTCGTACCTGACCGACTCCATCATGATCTTGAGTATCAGTCAGAGCAAGAAGGACGCCTATATGATTAGCATCCCGCGCGACCTCTACGTCAAATATCGCCGGTCGTGTAACTCGGGCAATGCAGGTAAGATTAATGAGTACTTCAACTGCGTTAATAGCGACTGGTCGAGCACTGAGGCAGAGGATGAGCGCCAAGCTGCTTCGCGCAAGTTCTTTGGCAATATCGTGGGGCTGGATTTGCAATACAGTGTGCACGTAAACTACACCGTATTGCGCGACCTGGTTTCAGCACTGGGTGGCATCAAAGTAACAATTGAGAGCCGTGATCCTCGTGGCCAGATGGATGGTAACTTCGACTGGAAGTGTAAGGGTGGTAATGCACGTGCGAGCCATGCCACGATGGTTAAGAATTGCCCGCCGAATGGTCACTTTATCGACTACCCTAACGGACCAGTCAATCTCGATGCTGAGCATGCGCTCTACTTAGCGCAGGCACGCGGTGCCTCAGGTATATCGTATGGCTTCGAGCAGTCTAACTTCGACCGCGAGAAGAACCAACAGAAGGTGCTCGTGGCTATCAAAGAAAAGGCAACGAGTGCTGGTACCCTGACGAACTTTGGTGCGGTGACGGGGATCATTGATGCACTAGGCAAGAACCTCCGTACCAACTTTGAGACAAGTGAGATCCGTACACTTATGTCGTTGGGGCAAAATATCAAGAGTGATGCTATCAAGAGTGTGAGCTTGCTCGGTACACCTGTTGGCGACCTAGTGGTAGCACAGACAGTCAACGGCATTAGCTCGGTTATACCCGCAGCGGGCACATACGACTACAGCCAGATTCAAGCGTACATCAACAAGACACTCAATGCCACAGAGGTATCTAAAGAGTCGGCCCATGTCGTCGTCCTCAATGCATCAGGTGCATCAGGGGTAGCCAAGCGCGAGGCAGACAAGCTAGAGAAGCTTGGTATGGTCATTGACAGCATTGATAATGCTCCACACAGCGGCAGCGCAGGGAGTAACAAGATCTACCAAGTGGCTGGGAGAGCTAGTGCGCCGAACACGAAGGCCAAACTAGAGTCGATCTATCATGCTCAGGCTACTACTGGCACACCACCAGTGACTACTGGCAGCCACACGCAGTTCGTTGTCGTGGTTGGCCAGTCCACGACGGGTACTTCGTCGGCAATTAGCGATTAGTGAGTGTAGTTTAATAGGTCGATAAGCTTCTGTGTTCGGTGTATAGTTACAAGGCTGTGCAGAGTATTAGCTCTTAACCTTCGAATCAGAGTAGATCATTATAATAGCGCTTTCCTTTGTCGAGTAAGGTAGCGAGAAGGGGGGTTATTCCTATCTGTAAAGTGTAAAGACGGTTGGTTTGCCGACTATATAGTCTTGTTACTGCTACTAAAGCAAGATAGCGCTCGCGCTTGCTACCTAACCTTAGCTTTGTATATAACGATTTAGGCGACCGAGCTACAAGGAGGTACGAAAATACCTACCGTCTTATCGCCCATGCCAAAACTGTTGCGTCTTCATCCACTCAGGGTCCTGGGTAGAGAGCTTTGCATTGCTGAGTTCGTCATAGCAGCGCATAATGCTGGTACGAAAGAGTGATTCCTGAACCTGGATAGATGAGTTCTTTATGATGCGATGTGGCAACCCGCGGCCAGCAAAGCATTGAGCAGCTGCATCGAATAGCTTGCGATCGGTCACTTGCCGTACATTCAGTACCTCTTTGTACGAACCTGATGGGAAGTGCAGTGGTATCTCGCTGCCAATATAGCCAGTCAATATAAAGGCAGTCACCGGTACAGTAATAACAAGGAGAGGTGCGAGGATAGCGGCGGTCACCCAGTGTTGCTTTGTGTTGCGAAAATAGAATTTGCCTGTCATATATAATAAGTATAGAACTTATAGTATGATTGAGTCAAACAAAGCAAATACTACCTGAATTTTATAATTCTTCTTCCTCAGTATTTGTTTCACCTTCCTTCTGATAAAACGCAACAAGAGCTAGCGCTCCTCGGGCATCAACTCTCTTACACTTATCTAAAAAGGCACATTTATTACAATCAATTTCACGTTCCACCGGAAGAAATGCGAGAGAAGCGGCGTGCGATCTTATGGTGAGACTCTGCAAACTGAGGTGTAGCAAGACAAACTACGGAACTAGCACAGTCAGTACAGTAAAGAGTAGAATGTTCTCGCCCTAGGCTCTTATTTTTTCGCCCAAAATGGTATAATAAAAGGCAATGGATTTTTTGCATGGTACACATCGTCAGTCTCGGGTCAGTGAGGTCGTTTATGTGGCGCTCAATCTTGGCCTCGCAACGCTGCTGTTTTTGATCGTCCTAGAGGTGCAGTCGCCTTGGCTCGCGTTGGCACTGGTGATTGCCAGTAAGTGGCGGGCGCTCGCGGTGCGGCCACGCTTTTGGCTTGCCAATATTGTGGCAAATATGATCGACCTCACGGTAGGTATTAGTGTTGTGATGTTGATGTATGCTGCTAGTGGAGTGATCTGGCTACAGGTTGTCTTGGCAGTGCTGCATGCGTTGTGGCTAGTGGTGCTCAAGCCACGATCGGATCGCCGTTCGGTGGCTATTCAGGCGGGTGTTGGTGTCTTTGTTGGGGCGACTGCTCTTGCTATGAGTTCCTATCGGTGGGATGCCGCTCTAGTTGTGCTACCGCTGTGGGTGCTGGGGTACTGTGCTGCGCGGCATATTCTCGGTAGCTATGAGGAACCACTCACACGTACCTACGCGCTCATTACCGCAACGATCTTTGCGGAGCTTGGTTGGGTGAGCTACCACTGGATGTTTGCCTATACTATCTCTGGCCTAGGGGCGATCAAGCTTGCACAGTTGCCACTTTTTTTGGTGCTCTTTGGCTTTGTGTGTGAGCGTGCCTATAATAGCTACTATCAGCATGGTGTGGTGCGCGGGGCCGATATTGTCTTGCCATCGACACTGGCGGTTGGGCTTGTGCTGACGCTTTTGCTGTTGTTTAACAGCCTGAGCGCCACTGGCCTTGCCTAGCCGAGGCAAATGAGAAAAAGGGTAAGGGAAAAAGAGGTTATGAATCAACAACCGCAGATGACAGCGCAAGACCAGCGAGCGGCGCGTGCCATGCGTCAATCAAAAATCATGTCTATTATTGCAGCGGGTGCGCTTGCCCTTGTCTTTGTCGTGGCGATGGCAATGTGGGTTTATTTGCGGGCGATTGATCGCAATGCGACCGTCACTGAGCGCGACCAGGTTAGCACCGATGGTAATCTCGCTCCCACCGCCGACGAATCTGCAGTAGCTAATGTCGCCGACAAAGCGTCAAAGAGCGTCGTGTCTATCATCACCAATATCGAAGAATCATCATCGCTCCGCACGACCACTCGCCAATCAGCTGCAGCGGGCACTGGCATTATTGTCAGCAAAGATGGTTACATCGTCACAAACAAACATGTTGTGTCTAAGGCGAGCTCTATCCGTGTCATTGCTTCGGACGGCACGCGCTATGATGACGTTCGGGTGGTGGGTGAGGACCCGCTCAACGACATTGCCTACCTCAAGCTTGAGGTAGGCAATACGGTGCTCACGCCACTGTCGCTCGGTGACTCAGCAACGGTGCGGGTAGGGCAGTCGGTTGTGGCAATCGGCAACGCACTGGGCCGCTACCAAAACACCGTCACCAGCGGTATTATTTCTGGTAAAGGGCGGCCTGTGACAGCCTCTACATCGGGCAATAGTACCCAGCGAACGGAAAGCCTAACTGATCTTATCCAAACCGATGCTGCCGTGAATTCTGGTAATTCTGGCGGGCCATTGCTTAACCGCTCAGGTCAGGTGATTGGCATCAATGTAGCAGTGGCAACAAACGCTCAGGGCATTAGCTTTGCTATTCCTGTCAATGCGATGAAGGGGACGCTCAAGTCGGTCCTGGCGGGTAAGGGAGTGCGCCGGGCCTACCTTGGGGCGCGCTATGTGATGCTCACGCCAGATATTGCTAAGCAGGTCGGTACTTCGGCGAAGGAAGGCGCGTATGTGATGACAAGTGGCGACAAAAGCGCGATTGTAGCAGGTAGCCCAGCCGACAAAGCCGGCCTCCGCGAGAAGGATGTGATTACCAAGATCAATAGCCTCGTTGTAGGCAAGCAAGGCGACGTCTCGAGCCTGATTGGCGAATACCAGCCTGGCGATGTCGTAGCCCTCACCATCCTCCGTGACGGCAAAGAGCGTGTCGTACGCGTGACCCTGAGCGAGTATCAGGGCGGAGAGAGTGGGGAGTAGAGCGAGGCGCTATACTCCCCACTTGTTACCTCTAATCCAACGCTTCGTACTCAAGTCCAAGATGGTAAGGCATCAACCGATCAGTACCAGGATCCAACTGATCATCAGGCGTGTAAGGGTTTGGGCCTTCTGGGGTCACCCACCCCCAGTAACGCAGTTGGCTTGGCGCTTTGACTGCCCCTATGTCCCGCAGCCGTATAACGCAAGCATGAGCTATGTCAGTGATCGCTTTGCTGTGGAGCGGCCATCGGCAGTCGCGCCTCCAGTTTGGAATTGTTGGATCGTTGCGAGCAAATCCAAGGCCATTGAGCGTTTGGCGCTGCTCGGTGGTGAATGGTGCCCTGCGTATCCCAATATTTTCTCCAGTAAGCTCGGCAGTTACAGCGTAGTCGAGCGATAGATCGTCTTCGACGCAGAACTGGACGAAAGGAAGATAGTCTGGGCTCTGCGAATCAGCAATGATCAGAAAAGAACGCCGTGGGAGCTTCGAAACTGTGATGGCTAGCTGTTCTTCGAACGCGTCCCACGTCAGAGCGTCACCTTGACGTAGGGTATAGTCTTTGCCGTCCTTCTGAAACGCTTTGCTTGGGATAGCAGTCTTGATGACGCCAAGATCGCGCAGTGGAAATACGCGGCTGAAGATATAGTCCCCTATGAACTCGTTGAGTGTTATTCCGCCCTGCTCAAGTCGCGCGCTTCGTGGGCTCACAAAGAGCAGCGGAGGCCAACCATGAGGGTGGACTATTTCGACGAAGCAATTGTGCGGACCTTGCCATAGTGCATATGAACGGTCTCCGGTTTCCTGGTGGAGCGGTGATTTTGGCCACGTACTTCTTAACTTTTGAACATATTCTGCAAATAGGTCAGTAGCCATTTCTTGGTCTTGGCCGGTTTCGGTGCAATGTGCGACAACTGCTAGCGTCGAACTGAGACGATTGACGTCTATCCCGTCATGGCATAGAAACGGATCTATACTGTCCGAAATAACCGTTTCAAGTCTGAATGGGTAGTTGTCTTGAACTTCCTTGACGGCATGACCGATGGCTTGAGGATCGCCTGCGGCATCCCACGGAAGTTTCGCGATGAGGTTTATCCAATGTAGGAGTTCTGGAAAAGTTAGTTTAGTTGGTGTTGAGTTTTTCATTGACGATCCTTACGTTTTGAATTATATCAAGACTATTGTTCTATAGCGCTATTATACCATCATAATCTGGTAGGGGTGCTGCTGAATTTTCCACAACAATTTATGGTATAACCTCTGTTCTATAAATGTATGATCGCCATATGTTGCAAGATATGCTTGGAGCTCGGCAAAATGTATGCTATAGTCGAACATAGGTGGGACAAACAATATGAGAACATAACACACAGGGGGTATTGTGGAAACAATCAACTTTTACCAACTAATACGATATTATGCACGAAAGTGGCCGGTGATGATTGTTGCCATTCTCGTTGGTGTTGGGCTGGGTGCGGCCTATGCGCTGTCCATCCAACAGCCGCAGTATAAAAGCTCGGCGACATTGCTGCTAACAGGGGTAGAGCAAGGTCAAAACACCATTACGCTTACCAACTACACCACGCTCTTTACCTCGCGGCGGGTGCTTGATCCGGTGATCGACCGTGCCCAGTACAAGGGGAGCTACGAGACATTGCTGGCCAACACAACTGCCAAGCATGTAAAGAACACCGACATCATCACTGTCTCGATGAATGCTGGCGAGCCCAAGATGAGCGAAACCTTGCTCAAACAGGCAATTACCGAGTTTGAAAAGCAGACGAAAGCATTGTATGGCAAGACCAAAATTAGCATCAAAACTGTCGATACTGTCAATACGCCAAGCGCACCAGCAAGCATAGGGCTCGGGCAGGCAATGGCACTTGGCGGCGGCGGTGCACTGCTGCTTGCCATCGTGTGGTTGTTCTTTGCCTATGACTATGCGCAGTCGCAGCGCGTGGCCGAAGCAGCCGCTGCAGCTACATCCGCGGCGACCAAGACTAAGCGCTAACCGCGCTACCTACACAGAACTTATTCTGCTGAAGCATACAGCCGCACGGGTACGCGGCACGATAACAACACAGGGTAACAAGGGGGTATACCATGTATCGGGAATACGGAAAACGCATCGAAGATGTGAGCATTGCGCTGGCTGCGCTGGTGATTCTAGGGCTACCAATGCTGCTGGTTGCAGCGGCGATCCGCCTCACATCGAAAGGGCCGGCCTTGTTCCGCCAGAAGCGCTTCGGCAAAGATAAGCAGCTATTTACAGTTTATAAATTTCGGACTATGTCTACAAAAGCACCAAAGAATATGCCAACCAATAGTTTTACCAACGCAGATAGCTATATTACACCACTCGGTGGGGTACTGCGCAAGTTATCTATCGACGAACTACCACAGCTACTCAATGTCATCAAAGGCGAGATGAGCATCGTTGGGCCGCGGCCCGTCATTAAGACAGAGAAAAAGCTGATTAGTCTGCGCCAAAAATACCATGCTAATTCCGTCAAGCCCGGTATCACTGGCTGGGCGCAGGTAAATGGCCGCGACGACCTAGACGATCAGCGCAAAGCCGAGATGGACGGTGAGTATGTGCAGCGGCTGAGTTTTCTGACCGACGTCAAGATAATGATAAAGACGATTGGAGCGGTATTGATGATGAGTGGCCACACAGAGGGGAATGAGCGGACAGTAACAGGAGTCGATAATGCCCTCGAATAAGAAGAAAGTCCTCTTCACCTCACACACCGCCAACTTCCAGAAGTTCAACCGGCCCTTCATGCGGATGCTGCGCGAACAGGGGTACGAGGTGCATTATGCCTCGATGGGTGAGGAGCAGATCGAGGATTGCGACAAGCAGTTCGTTGTGCCATTTACGCGCAGCCCCTTCACGCTCAGCAATGTCCGGGCCTATCGCCAGCTCAAGGAGATTATCGACCGCGAGCAGTACGACCTCATCCATACCCACACACCGGTGGGGAGTGTGGTGACGCGTCTTGCGGCTCGGCAGGCTCGGCAGCGCGGCACGCGGGTGATCTACACTGCACATGGCTTCCACTTCTTTACGGGTGCGCCGCTGCTTAATTGGCTGGTGTACTATCCCATCGAGCGCCTCATGGCACACTACACCGACGTCCTCATCACGATCAATGCTGAGGATTATGCCCGCGCCAACCGCCACTTTGCCACCAGTGTGGTGTATGTGCCGGGGGTGGGAGTGGATCTAACGGTGTATAAATCTCTTACCAAGCGAGAGAAGCAGCATCTGCGCCAAGAATACGGGTTTCACAAGAATGATTTTATTCTTATCTATGCTGCCGAACTGAATAAGAATAAGAATCAAGGGTTTTTGATTCGGATGATGACACATTTGCTCAAGACTGTACCAACGGCGAAGCTTGTCCTCTGTGGGGTTGGTAGCAAAGAGCAGCAGTATAAAGCACTCGCTCAGCAGCTTGGCATTGCAGACCACGTAAAGTTCATGGGGTATCGCCGTGATATGCCGCAGCTGCTAGGGATATCTGATGTGTCTGTGTCAGCAAGTGGGCGCGAGGGGCTGCCTGTTAATGTGCTAGAGGCGGCGAGTGTGGGGTTGCCGGTGGTTGCTTTGCCGTGCCGTGGTATTCAGGATATTGCTCAGCAGACACCACTTGTGCAGATGATGCCCGATAGAGATACGAAGCGTATGGCAGATGTACTGGCGTCGATTGCAACAAGCGAGGCAGACACATCTGTACAAAAGGTAGATTTGTCTCGTTACGAAACGCATTCGATTAAAAAAATGATGGAGCGCATATATGAATGATATTGCAAGCTACCTATTCTATATCGGTATCTTTGCAGGAGCGGCGTTACTCTTGCGAGCTGGCTACCGATATAAGAGTATGGTGCTCAAGACAGTTGCTGCGATCATTCCAATTATTGTCGCGGCACTGCGTGATAATGTTGGGACTGATTATGCAACATATGTTAAGGTGTTCGAAGACTTTCGGACGCTGTCGATCGGTGATTTCTTTAGCAATCGGTCTAATGGTACCGAAGTTGGGTTCTATCTCATCAACAAACTCTCGCAGTGGCTGACGGATGGGCCAGGGCTTATGTTTGCCATTATGTCGATAATTTGTATTGTCTTTTTCTTCCGTGCGATGCGCCGCTGGCATGTTCGCTACCCGGCACTGGTGTATTTCCTCTATTTGATGCTCGTATTTCCAAACTCACTCAATATCGTTCGGCAATCTGCTGCCGCAATGATAGCACTGTACGCCTTTTCGTTTATTCTTGAGAAAAAGCCAGTTAAGTACGTCTTTGCGATTTTATGCGCGAGTTCTTTGCATACATCGGCGTTATTCTTGCTGCCACTATATCTCGTACGGTTCTTGGTACAGGCAAAGCGGGGCACACATATCCGATTTGCTGTCAAGACAGTACTTATTGCACTTATCATTGGTGGGGTGTTACCATTATTGATTGCACAGTTTTCGAGCCAGAGTATCTTCTCGCGCTATAGTATTTATGACAACATAATTGGCTCGGGGATTAACCTCCAGCTCTATGTCCATGTATGCCTCGTTGTGATATTTACTATGATATTGCGCTATCGATATGATGATATACACCACCGCTTCTTCTATGTGCTAGAAGTGATGAATGTCATTTTGTTAGTAAATCTTGACCCAAGCCAGATCACAAAACGACTCGCTGTATACTTTTCTATCGCACCAGTGATGCTGCTTGGCAAGCTGCCGTCTCTCCCTCAGTCGCCGAGTGGTAGGCGGGTGATGATGGTGGGGGTTGCCTGCTACGGCCTTGTTATTTTCTATATATCATACGTTGTGTTGATGCAGGCCGATATCATACCGTATAAATCAATGCTGTTTGGAGGTAGCTCGTGATGAAATTGGGGTTTGCCATCATTGCGCATAATAACTTTGGCCAAGTATCGCAACTGATTAACCAGCTGCTGGTGTACAGAAAAAGCCACGTATATATCTTTATCGATGCGAAGAGTGATGCCACTGAGTTTGTTGCTCAGATGGCAAAGCACTCACGGGTTACGTGTATAGCTGATACTTTTTCGCTCAATTGGGGTGATGCAAGCTTAAACAATGCTACCGAGGTGCTGCTCCAGGCTGCCATTGATGATGATAATGACTATATCTCGCTACTCAGTGGCGCAGACTTGTGTGTCCGGCCAGTGGCAGAGTTAGCAGCATTCTTGCGTGATGACGATAGGGGGCTGTATTGCTCGATTCGCAAAATGCCAGTTGCTGGCATTGGGCATGGTATGGGTGGTCTGGAGCGACTTGTGCTGCGCTATCCATCATGGATGCGGCGCAAGGGTACTCGGCGAGAGGCAATGCCGTATATTCGTGCGCTTTACCAAATCGTTGGTTCGCGGTTGCCGCGACGTATGATGAAGCAGATCCCACATATTGATTTTTATTTTGGTTCGCAGTGGTTTACGGTGAGTAAGGATGTGGGCCAGCGCGCACTGACATATCTTGCAGCCCATCCAGAATTTCGAGAGGTGTTTCGAACGAGTTTGGCCTCTGATGAGATCTATTTTCAGACGATCTTTATGCAGCCAGAGGTAAGGGAGTGTGAGGCATATTGTGTTTCTGATAATCTACGGTATATCGACTGGACAAGCACCAATACGCAGGAGGCGGGGTCGCCACGACTACTCACTGAGGAGGATATACCGGCCATCGAGCAATCGCGGATGTTTTTTGCGCGTAAATTTAATGCTTCGGTTGACGCCGCAGTGGTTGATTATTTCGTTGATAAAACGACCAAAAGGAGCTAGTCTATGACGCGACCAGTCGTCTCAATCATCGTGCCTGTGTACAATGCTGCTGCTTATGTGGCCGAGTGTTTGCAGTCGTTGATAGCGCAGACCTATCCAGCGCTTGAGATCATTGTCATCGATGATGGCTCGACTGACGATTCGTATGCAATATGTCAATCGTTGTGCAGTACATCTAACCGTATTCGGCTATATCATCAAGCAAATGCTGGTGTGTCCGCTGCCCGCAATGCAGGTATTGCTAAGAGCACAGGCGATTATATTATGTTTGTTGATGCTGATGATGCCCTGCGCGATGCGACGACTGTCGAGACATTACTGCAGGCATACACCAGCCAGCATGATGTGCTTATATACAAAAAATACCATGTGCACCACACCGATACACGCAAGACGGTAGCTTGCCCAGTGCGCAAAATTGCTTGGCGGCTTGTTATGCGTGAAACACTCAATGCACCATGGAACAAAGTATATAGAGCAGAGGTCATCAAGCAGCATAGCGTCGATTTCCCGGTGGGGGTGAAGATTGGTGAAGATCTGATGTTTAATATTGCGTACTTTCGGCATGTACAGATGGTGGCAATGATTGACTACGGAGGATATGTGTATCGTGAAGATAATATCCACTCTGCAACCAAAAATCTATCAGCAACAGTTGGGCGCGATCTTGCTCGAGCGCGCAAGAAGCTGCTATGCTGGGCAATGCAGCAACGCTCTCTATCGCTTGGCATCGCCTATGTCTATATTACACTCAAAAATACACGAGTTACCATTTTACAGTGGTGGAGAAGGACAAAACATAAGGGAGGCAGCGCATGAAAACAGTTAGCTTACGCTATTATGATGCAGTAAATTTGGGTGATGATTTGTTTGTGAAGATTGTCCTAGAGCGGTATCGCAACCCGTTCATTATCAGCAGTCGGTCGCGGTACATTGTGCAGCGCTATGATAATGCTCGGGCGTCTGTAGTGAGCGATTTGCTCAATAGAGCAATGCGCTATGTGCGGCGTGGGCGAGCTGTTGTGGCGCCAGCGCGGTTTTTTACTGGTGATCTTTTGCTGTATATCGGCGGATCGTTATTCATCGAGCAGGGAAATCCAACACTCTGGAGCCAAGAGCAGCAACTCTATCGTCGACTCTCGCATCCATACTATATTCTTGGCTCTAATATTGGCCCATATCGGTCGCCAGAGTTTCTCGAGATGGTGCGATCGATCTTTCGTGGGGCTGCCGATGTGTGTGTACGCGATAGCTATTCGTACGATTTGGCCAAAGATATTCCTCAGGTGCGCCGTGCAACGGACATCGTCTTGACGCTTGATGCTGCGCCGTACCCGACGAGCGATAATGGATCCTATGTGATATCGGTCATCGATGCAACACAGAAGTTTGATGCTACAGTGGCTGCGAAATACGACACGATGATCGCCGCTCTCGCAACCAAGCTGCTAGCTAACGACAACACTGCCACCGTTACGCTCATGTCCTTTTGCAAAAAAGAAGGGGACGAAGCAGCGTGTGAGCGCATCCTCGCGCAGCTGCCACCTACATTGCAGCAGCGGATGAGTATCCATCGCTACCGTGGTGATATAGACGGTGCACTGCAGACGCTCGCTCAAGCACGTGCTATCATTGGGTCACGCTTCCATGCTAATATAGTGGGCATGGTCTTCGGTAAAAAGATTCTCCCGATTGCGTATAGCGACAAGACGATCAATATATTGGCCGACATGCAGTATACAGGACCAGTGGTTGATATCCGTACAATTGATGATTTCGACCCTGCCACTATTAATTTCGACGCAATTGCCGTGCAAGATATATCACACCTCAAGCCGCTTGCTGAGGAGCAATTCCAGGTGCTTGATACTGTACTCGAGAGGAGGGTCTAGCTGTATTTATGTCAAAAACTACTGCCCTCGTCAAAAACACGATCATTATCGCACTCGGTAAGATCTCAACTCAATTTTTGAACTTTTTGCTTCTCCCGCTCTATACGGCATACCTTGCGGCGGCGGAGTTTGGAGTTGTTGATCTCGTTACAGTGGTAGTGTCGCTTGTTGCACCAGTGGTGATGCTATCACTCGAGATGGCGGTGTTTCGTTTTTTGATTGATGGGCGTGGGCATCATACGCAGCAAGCGCGCGTGATCACTAATGCGCTGCAGCTGATGGGGAGTAGTATGCTACTGGCTGGCGTGCTCTTTGTGCTAGTGATGCAATGGGTGGCAGTGCCGTATGGTTGGCTTGCGCTTGGTGCGGTGGTGGCAGCAGTAGCCTCAAACTTTTGCTTGCAAGTCGCGCGTGGATTTGGCAACAATACCCAATATGCTATTGGGAGTATGGTAGCGGGTGCGACGATTGTTGTACTCAATATCGTTTTCATTGCAGTACTCAAGATGGGTGCAACAGGTATGCTACTGGCTACGGTGATTGGCAACAGTGTGAGCGCTCTCTATCTCATTACAACTCTCAAGATACCGCAGTATATCGACCTCTCTTTGTGTGATGGAGATACGAGGAAGGAACTCCTCCACTACGCTTTGCCACTTATCCCAAACAACATCTCGTGGTGGGTGGTCAATGCTGCCGACCGTATGATCATCGCTGCCTTGCTGGGGGTGACGGCGAATGGTATCTATGCAGTGGCCTATAAGTTCCCGCAGGTATTTACAGCAGTGTACAATTTCTTTGGCTTATCGTGGGCGGAGTCGGCCTCGATACATATTCGATCAAAGGATCGCGATGCATTCTTTTCGAAAGTGGCAAATATGAGTGTGCGGGTATTTGGCAGCTTTGGTGTTGTGCTGATCGTCGGCGTATCGGTTTTTTTCAATATACTCGTTGGGGTGCGCTATAGCGAAGCACGGCTTTATATCCCGCTTCTTTTGATCGGGTCATTCTTTAGTGCAATTGTTGGTGTCTACAGCGCGATCTACATCGCCAAGAAACGAACCAAGCAGGTCCTCTATACGTCATTGGTTGCAGCTGGTATTAGCATTGGGCTATCTATAGTACTTATACCCGTCATTGGGCTCTATGGGCCAGCGGTGGCGATGATCGCTGCGTATCTTGGCATGGCTATCTTTCGCCATCTCGATATAAAAAAATCGATTAATATCACGTACGATCGCACAGCAGTTGGTAGTGTTGCACTGCTGTATGCGCTTGCAATTGGCCTCTATTATATTAATTCACCATATGCAACCATTGCTAATGTCGTCGTCTCGGGCGTGGGTGTCATTGCTATCAATCGCCACACACTACGCGCCTTGCAGCTAACGATCTTTCGCAAGATGAAAGGTCTCAAACAAAAGCAGGCGGATAAGTTGGCTCAGGCTTGGGAGGCAGACCGTGGGGCAGAGTAGGGCGTGGCGCGGGTTGTATATCCTGGCACCGGTATTTTGGATGGCAGTTATCTTCACTCTCTCCCACCAGCCTGCCGCCGTCTCTAGCGGGCAGAGTGGGGTGATTGTTGGGCATTTGCAGCAGGCTATGCCAGGAGTGAGCACGGCTATCTTGACGTTTCTTGTGCGCAAGAGTGCTCATATCATTGCGTATTTTGTCCTTGGTGTATTGATATATCGTGCACTGCGCGTCAGTATTCACCGCTGGCGAGCGCGCACCGTGGCGAGCCTTGCCCTGCTGAGCTGCAGTCTCTATGCGGTGACAGACGAGATCCATCAGCTCTTCGTACCAGGGCGCAGCGGCGAACTGCGCGATGTGATGATCGATAGCATAGCGGCACTGGTGGGAGTGGGGCTTTGCGCGTGGATGATGCGCTGGCGATCATTACGCAAGAGCACTGCCACGAATAGCCAATGACGGCATGATAGAATATACGTACTCGCAATTGTTTGCAAGAGACTCGTGTACATTTATATGTTATTTTCTGCGGCAAGTCAGGTAGTAGATGAGATGATGTCTATGGGTTACAAGCAATGAGTGGTGAGATGCATGGTTTGGATGCAATATATAAAATTAGGCAACAATCTCGAACAAAATTCTCAAAAAATGAAACAAACGTTTGCTAATTGTTCGATATAGTGCTACACTGTCGTAGGGGGTACTGATAAGGTACTTCGAACACATGTTAGCACAGAGGTAGCTATGGGTTAGGCTACTGGTGCAGCGATCAGCCGTGGGCACTATCGCCAGTTGGCAACAGCTTTGCCAGAGGTCTCCACCAAGGTGGATAGGCGCGATGGGTGATCATTCCTCCTCTTTTGCTCATGAGCGAGCCATTATGTTTGCGTTTCTCTCGGAGAGAAAACGCCTTATTCTAAGCCAAGCTTAGCGTTATTTCCTTTTTCGCTAGCAAGATACCGCAGCCGATAACGCTGCGGTATTGCTTATTTACACTAGTTGGTCTTGTCTCTGAGAAGTTTTTTACAAGAGATAGAGGTGTTTTTACTTGCCCTGGTAGCGCCGAACAATTGGTGCTACAGCATACAATGCCATAGGTAGGACAAGAAGCTCACCGTCTTGCCCTAGCCAGTACAATATGCCAGCTACCACAAGATGAAGCGCGATGATCCCTGCCGTCAGCCACGGCAAGAAAGCTCGTGGTATGCGCGGTGCAAACAAGAGATAGAGAATACCGCCAAAGCAGTCGAGTGCCAACGCGAGATGTAAGAGGGATGGTGCCATAGTGTTAGACTCCTTATAGTAAAGTGATGTTATAGCCTAGCATACTGTGATTGCACGGTGCTGTCAAATGATTGATAGGTAAATGCTATAGCCTCTGTTTTTCTGCTTATCCTACTTTTCGCACCATTTTTGCAAACGGTGTATGAGAATAGGCTACTCCAATCTATTTTTTGGCTCTGATGTGGGGTGGCTAATAGAGAGTAGCTATCAGTATGCTGGAGGGAGGTAATGAAAGGGGTAAAATTGGCCAAAATACTCGGTTTATCGTATATGTATACTCACCTACGTGATGCCGCTTGTGTTTCACTATTTGGCATTATGCTGCTATAATATGTACGCAATGAATAATTCTACAAAACGTACAAAGATACTGGCTACTCTGGGGCCAGCTACCAACACACCAGAGAAAATAGAAGCGTTGATCCGGGCGGGTGCCAACGGCTTTCGCCTCAACTTTAGCCACGGCTCGTACGAAGAGCGGCTTGACCAGATTGCGTGGATTCGCAAGGCGAGTGCCACTGTTGGCCGTACCGTCGCGATTTTGCAAGACTTGCAAGGGCCAAAGATTCGCCTCGGCGTACTCAAGGATAACCACTTCGACATTGCGGCAGGCGATGAAATCATCCTTGACCATGCGGTAGAGGAGCACGATGGCAGCAATCGTCTGCCTATTCAGTACAACCTTGCCGACAAGGTTAAGGTGGGCGAGCCTGTCTATCTCTTCGATGGTAAATTGCGCGGTGAGATGACCGAGCGCGTTAGCGACACCGCCATCAAGGTACGCCTGAGTAATGATGGCTTCTTGATGAGTCGCAAGGGGCTCAACCTGCCCGACACCGACTTTGGTGGTGATATCCTCACGCCCAAGGACCTGGCTGATGTCGAGTTCGGGGCAGACAAAGACATTGATTTCGTAGCGCTGAGCTTTATCCAGAGCGCGGAGGATATCAACAACCTACGCCAGATTTTGCTGAGTCATGGTTCGACTGCGCAGATCATTGCTAAGGTAGAGACCAAGGCGGCTATCGAGCCAGAAACACTCAAGGAAATCGTCAAGGCGGCTGATGGTGTGATGGTTGCTCGCGGTGACCTCGCGGTCGAAACGAGCCCAGAGATTGTGCCAATCGTCGAGCGCGAAATTATCCGCCTCTGCCGCAAGTATGGCAAGCTCTCGATTGTTGCGACGCAGATGCTAGCCAGTATGGTCGATAACCCCGAGCCAACCCGGGCTGAGGTAAGTGACGTTGCAACTGCTGCCATCCTCGGGACAGATGTCGTGATGCTTTCTGACGAGACGGCCAATGGTGACTACCCAGTCGAGGCCGTTAAGATGATGGCCGACACCGTGCGCTACACTCAGTCGCGCTGGCCTATGAATGACATGCCCATCAAGGAGGGCCGCACCAACCGTCGGCTCAATGCGATTGCTCATGCTGCCGTTGATGTTGCGCACAAAGTTGATGCAACAGTGATCGTTGCTGAGACACGCTCGGGTGCGACTGCTGCACGTATTGCTGCCTGCCGTCCAGAGTTGCCAATCGTCGCTGTGGCGCCAGACGCCCGCGTAGCGCAGCAGCTTGCACTGTCGTATGCAACGCGCAGTTTCGTCCGGCCTGACAGCCAGCAGCTGGGGAGCGACCTCACGCGCGAGCTACTCAGCCAAGGTGCCTTTGGTGATGTCTCATCAGTTACTGCTGTTATTATCAGTGGTCGCCAGCCTGGCGCGACTGGTGGGACAGATACGCTGAGCGTCCGCACCTTCGAGCGCTAGATTCGCTGGAGCACCCCTACGGAAACACCCACCTATCAATACGGTGGGTGTTTTTTGTTGGTGAAACAGAGGCAATCTGTGTATGCATTACCTGCCGATTGCAAGAGGGTATAGGTGGAGTACGAAGTATGTCGAGCTGTTTGTCACGAAAAATTGGTGTATTCTATAGGGATAAAGAGCAGCAGTAGGTCGTTTGCAGTAACTTCGTATGCTGTGTAGTTGTATATAATACATCGTATATGAAAAAAGTAGTGTAAAAATAACATCACACAGCATGAGCACTCCTTGTGAAGTCATCGACTAATCGACCAGAGGTAGGCTATTGCTGAGAGTGCAACACGATGGTATGAGTATGCGAATCAGCGCATTGATACTTCGCACCAAATGAGCAAGGTGAGTTGCACCACAATGTCAAATAAGCTACACTAGAGAAAACAACATAAGCGATACATTGTGGGCATACGATTGATCAACAACCGAGGTAGTATCCAAAACTCGATACGAGGCTTCGGTTCGCTGTATCAGGGTGTGGACTGGTGTGCACCACACAAAAATTGTAGCGCTTGTATAAAAACAAACAAAGGAAACCGTTCATGCCAGATATAGACTTCGACGAACTCGACCGCGCGGTGCACGACCTCATGCGCCAGTCTGGTCAGTTGCCAACAACGCCAGACAAACCGTCTGAAGCACCTGCCACCACACCAAGCAAAGATTCGGCCTCATCAAGCACCCAACAAGCTGCATCACCCCAACAAACAACGCCAGTAACAACTCCAGCTCGTCCTGAGGTAAGTGATGGTACGCAAAGTACAAGCACCTCAAGTGTCCAGGATAATAACACCTCAACAGACTCAGCACAGCAGGTGGACTCATCAGATGATGCAACGCCAGCCAAACAATCACCTGCGTCAGTACCTCAGGATAATACTAATAGCACTGATGAAACAGTGCAGACTGATGATAGCACTACCGTCACTGATGCTACTTCTGATTCCGAGGCTGGCAGCACGCCTACACGTCGCCGTGGTGTGACGATCATGCCGCTGTCGCAACAAGCGGACGAAGCAGAGCCAGCAGGGGAGTCATATGAGCCAGTTGAGCCTGAGCCAGCTGTTGACCGTGCCCGAGCGCTGTCGGAGTCGGTCGTTGCATCAGAACGCGAACCGGCATCGATGCCTGCCAATCTAGAGCAAACTGATGCGGTGGATGATGCAGAATCAACTCAAGCGACCTCTGTTGATACAGTAGCACCAATGCAGACGACGACAGATGACATGCCGTCTCAATCTCAGCCTGCAGCAGTTGTGACGGTTGACCCTGACGATATTATTACCCCAGCCAGCGATGACGACGAGGATGATGACGTATATGCTGATCGAGCGCAGTTCTTCGGCCGGTCGGCAGCGCAGCCGTTTGTTGCACCACCAGCCCGCGAGGCGACGCCGGTGGATGATGTAGCATCTACAACAGATTCAGATACACCAGCATCTGCAGCAGAAACAGATAATGTAGCATCATCAATATCGAGCGACAACGTAGCGAGCGAGGAAGCATCTGCTGCGGCTACAGAGAAAGAGACGCCAGCGACAATTGAGCAAGTTGAGTCGGAGACGCCAACGATGCCGTATCAATTTGCAGGCGAAGACGCCGAGGGTGATGACGAGGATGAAGCACTCGTTCGCCATCTCAATGAAGTGAATCAAGCACAAGATGATGAGACTGAGCCAGTCCAAGTATCCGTCGTTGATGATCTTGATGATGCTTTTGCTCCGCAACCACTTGTTATCCCACCACCAACAGAGGAGGAGAGTGATACTTCGCTACCCCCTGCCGAGGTGGTAGTGGAGCCAGCGGATGATGCATATACGGCTAATAATGTACCTGTCGTCGCACCACAGGATGAGCCAGATAATACAACCAGTGTGAGCGATACCGATGAGGCCAATGACGACCAGTTGCTCTATGCGCCAGAAACATCTGCAAGCACAGATATGCCAGTAGCGCTGAGTGGTGATGATACCTCTGATAGTGAGGTAGTACAGCCGCTTGACCAGCCAGCATGGCCTGAGCTGCAATATGATGAATCGGGCAATATACCAGGTGTGCAAGCCTCTGATACAGACCACGCTACACCTGTGTGGTCAGAGGTGACAACAGACAGTACGAGCGTTGCAGATGATAGCCAGACGGCGGCTCAGGTGGCTGATGCAGATATGCTGAGTGAGCACGTGTCGTTTGGTGACGAGGGCATGCCCTGGCAGGATGAACTCGCCGCTTCATCTACTCAATCGCACGTAGATGATGTCGCTCCAGCAGAACTACTAACGGCCGAGCGCGCCATACCCGATGCAGCAGTGGCTAATGATAACCCATCGCCACAGCCAGAGGAGACGCGCACTGAGGATGCTATGCCAGAAGCTCGCGTCGATCGCCCGTTGCCGCTGCTGAGTACGTATAATGAGCACCGAGCGACTCCTGAACCATACCTCGATACCCCATTGCCCGACTCGCAAGAGGAAGCGAATGCTATTGATGTAACTGATGCCGCTCAGAATACGAATGATATCGCGCAAAGCACGGCAGCAATGCAGGTGTCAGATACTCCTGATAGCCAACCGGAGCAGCCATATGCACCCACCACACCACTGTTTGCGCCGGCAGATGATGTCGTAGCCAAGGCGCAGCAGATTATTGCTGCTCGCCCTGAGGTGTCCACCAATGATGCACCAACACCTCCGCAAGAAGAAGAGGACACGCCAAAGAATGCGCCCGATGTTGTGCCAATCAAGCTTTCTCAGCCAGTCGACCAACAGACTAAGCCATCGGTTGCCGATGCACCAGCTATGCATACTGCAGATGAGACAACACCAACTGAGCCAAGTAGTGATCAAGCAGCTGCTCCATCTATTCAGCGTCCGCGTGGTCGCTTTATGGATATTGTGGGTGGGGCAGCTCCAGTTGCTGCAGCTGCCCAAACGGCTCGCCCGCGAGTGCGCCGCCAAGGTGCGGTGGTTGAGCCGCTGACAAGTAGCGCACCAGTGGTAGGTATGGATATTCGCCCTGTACCTGGCCATGAGCCAGCACAGCATCACATAGGAGCAGCCCCAGATACTCCAACAGGTGATAACGCTAAAGTATCGGATGTAGCAACGCCTGATGGAACACCATCCGCAGAGACACTTGACCTCCAGCCTGGTGATGAAAAGCCGCTTGGCTACACACCATTCTTACCTGATGCCGAGACCAAGGTCGATAAGCGCCCACTGGGTGGTGCTGATACACTGGTGGGTGATGCACCAACATTAGCCGACACTGTCCCGATGGGGATGTACCATGATGAATCTGGCGCACTTGGCGTAACTCCAGCTGATAATAACGAGCCATCGGCACCGCCACATCTTTTTGCGCCGCATGATGAGCATGCATCGGCCGAGCAATTCATCGATGCACTGACAGATACGAGCGAGAATGCGCCATCACTTTATCCGGCCGATGATCACTACCCACTACCCGAGCAAGATACACTAGAGACTGCTACGGCGGATGATGAGCCCATGTATCAGCTAGAGGATCACTACGGCGCTGACCGGTCGCTCTACCCGGATGAACCAGCCGACTCTCATGAGGCATCGGCTGATGGAGTAGGATCGCAGTTTGCAGAGGATGAGATCGACCTGAGCTTGCCTGTGCCAGGCCCTGGTGAGCCAGATATCGACTATTACGGCGAAGCAGAGCGAGTCGAGGCTGAGCCAATGACAGTGGAGACTGAGTGGGATGATGAGCCAACCGCAAACGACCAAGCACACGTCGGCACTATCGAAGAAGCAGCTGCCACCACCCAAAATGGCGATACTGCGCTAGCCCTCCACCAAGCACTTCAGGAAGAGAACGAAGGCAATGTCGTTGCACCAATCTACAGCGCCGAGGAATTTACTCACGCGCCAAAGAAGTCGCGCCGCCGCCCCGAGCAAGCTGCTGGCTGGATTTGGCTGCTGTGGATCGTCATGCTGTTAGCGCTTGGTGCTGGCCTTGGCGCGGTCTATTACACACTCTTTACCTAGCATCAGTGCAGCGGCATCCGGTATAATAGGCTACTATGGATATACTTGATGGATTGAACGACGCCCAGCGCTCGGCAGTGGTTGCATCTGATGGCCCGGTCCTAATTCTTGCAGGGGCGGGCAGTGGCAAGACAAAAACACTCACACACCGCATTGCTTACCTCCTGACCGAGCAGGGCATTTGGCCGAATGAAGTCTTGGCTGTTACCTTTACCAACAAAGCAGCCCGCGAAATGCGCCAGCGCCTCTGGCAGATTGCCGGGCCTACTCAAGTAAGCTCGCCTCACACACCGCCAACCGACCAACCGCCCCGCTCCTTTATGCCGTGGATGGGGACATTCCATGGCATTTGTGTGCGGATTTTGCGGCGTGATGGTGCGGCCATTAGCATTCCGTCAAATTTCGTGATTTACGACGAAGACGACCGTCAAGGGCTCATCAAACAAGCGATGAAGCAGCTTTCCATTGGTGCAGACAGGCTTAAGCCGCGTGCTGCCAGTGCAGCAATTAGCAAAGCCAAGAATCAGCTCCTCTCGCCCAGCGACTATGCAGCCAGTGCGCGGTTTCCCTTCCAGCAGGCGGTGGCAGAGATCTACCAGCTGTATGAGCAGCTGCTGGCCGATGCAGGTGCGCTCGATTTTGACGACCTCCTGCTCGAGACGGTACGCCTCCTGCGAGACCACTCGGTGGTGCGTCAACGCTACCAAGCGCAGTTTAAGCACATCCTGGTTGACGAATATCAGGACACGAATGCTGCGCAGTATCAGATCATCAAGCTGCTAGTCAACTCACAGCGCAATATCTGCGTGGTAGGAGATGACTGGCAGTCGATCTATAGCTGGCGCGGCGCAGATTTTACGAATATTCTCAATTTTGAGCGCGACTTCCCGGGGGCGCTGGTGGTGAAGCTTGAGCAAAATTATCGCTCGACAGGGGCCATTCTCGAAGCTGCTGGCAATGTAATCAACAAAAATCAGCAGCGGACGGATAAAACCCTCTGGACGGCAGCCGGCCCAGGCGCACCAGTGCAGGTGCAAGCTGCCTATGATGAAGCAGAGGAGGCATATACCATTGCGAGCCAGATTGCTACGCAGGTGGCGACAGGTGAGCGCGACTATAGCGACTTTGCTGTCTTGTACCGTACCAATGCACAGAGCTATGCCTTTGAGCGGGCCTTCAACCAGCAGCGCGTGCCATACCAGTTGGTCGGTGGGGTGCGGTTTTATGACCGTAAGGAGATTAAGGATATCTTGGCCTATCTACGCCTTATCTACCAGCCAAATGACCGCGTGAGTTTTAGTCGGATCGCGAATGTACCAACGCGGGGGATTGGAGCAACAAGCCTGGAGAAGTTCCTCATCTGGCAGGGCACTAGTGGGCTCGATATCATTAGTGCGCTGGTTAATGCCAGCCAGGCAGCGACACTGACGAAGCGGGCGCAGACTACCCTGACGCAGCTGGGTCAGTTGTTACGCGGCTTCCAAGCGCAGGTCGAGGCTGCGGCTGATCCAAGCCAATTGATTGATGATGTAATTACCAAGACGGGCTATCGCAATTATATCCTCGATGGCTCGCCTCAGGCCGATGATCGCGAGGCTAACCTCAGTGCGTTATTGTCTGATGCGCGGGCCTTTGCCAGCATGCCAGACTTTCTTGAGGAAGTTGCACTTATGTCTTCGGCCGACCAAGCGACGGGTGCGCACAGCGTGACGCTTATGACGCTCCACGCTGCCAAGGGGCTAGAGTTTCCGGTGGTGTATATGGTGGGACTCGAGGATGGCCTATTTCCCAGTGCCAGGGCACTCGAGGAGGGGCCAGCCGCACTCGAAGAGGAGCGTCGCCTCTGTTATGTCGGGATGACACGCGCTCGGCAGGAGCTCTATATGAGCTATGCACAGAGCCGCTTGCAATTTGGTAGCCGCAGCTACAACAGCCCATCACGCTTTCTTGACGATATGGGCATGAGCCTGTCGATGGTGCATGCCGAGCCAGCCACGCCCGTGTATGACGATGCGCTGGATGAGGTCATGCCATATGAGGTTGGCGATATGGTACGGTCGCTCCAGTTTGGCGATGGTGAGGTGATCGACATCGATGGTATGGCAGTGAGCGTGCGCTTTGCAAATGGCTCTACCAAGAAGCTCAATGTGCAGTATGCCCGCCTTGAGAAAATTACTCCCTAGAACTACCCGCCATCGGCCAAAAAATGCTATACTAAAAAAATGAAAAACACACTTGTAAAGCAGCTGCGCCGTCTCTTGCCCGCAGCGATGATTCACACTCTCGAAGAAGCATATCGGCGGAGCCGCATTGCCCTGGTAGCGGCACGCTATGGCAACCCGGCTAAGCATCTGCGCGTTATTGCCGTGACGGGTACGAATGGTAAAACGACCACCGTTAACTATATCAATGAAATCCTTAAGGCCAGTGGTCGCCATACAGCGATGTTCTCCACAGCGCTGATCGAGGTGGCAGGCCAGCGCCAGCTCAACGACCTCAATGCGACGGTTGGCTCTACCGCGCGGATGCAGCAGTTCTTTGCCGAGGCGAAGCGAGCCAACGTAGACTTCGTCGTGCTAGAGATTACCAGCCACGCACTTGATCAACATAAGCTTGATGGTGTGCCAATTGACGTTGCAGTCATGACTAACCTCACCCAAGACCACCTCGACTACCACAAAACGATGGAGCGCTATGCCGCTGCCAAGGGCAAACTCTTTGCCCGGAAGCCGCGCTTTATTGTGCTCAACCGTGATGACGAATGGTTTCCATTCTTTGACAAATACACGGCGCGTGAGCAGAAGATTACCTATGGTCAAGATGCAGCTGCCACAGCTCGGATTACGCAGGCAGCGACCCGCAAAGGGGGTGGCAGCGCAACAGTGCTTCTTGATGGCGTGACAAAGCTACCACTGACAACACATCTTCCAGGAGTGTTTAATATTTACAACATGACAGCTGCAGCGGCTGCTTGCCAATTGCTGGGCGTCGCACCAGCGGACATTGCTCGGGGCGTAGCTAACCTCACTGGTGTGCCAGGGCGCTTCGAGCGTGTACCGGTGGATACGCCATACGATGTGGTAGTCGATTATGCCCATACTCCTGATGCACTCGAGAAGCTACTGACCTCAGCACGGGCTATTACTAAGCAGCGTATCATCTTGGTCTTTGGCGCGACGGGCGATCGCGACAAAGCGAAGCGACCCATCATGGGTGAGATTGCTGCTCGCCTGGCTGACCAAATCATCGTTACCGACGAGGAGAGTTATAACGAAGAGCCAGCTGGCATCCGCCAGGCAATTCTGCGCGGCATTCACCAGGCTGGCGGGACGAATCACACCAAGGAGATTGCCGACCGGCGCGAGGCCATTGCCCAGGCGCTGGCCATTGCTCAGGCGGGCGATACCATTCTTATCACTGGCATGGGCCACGAGCAATTCCGTATCATTAATGGCCAGCGCCAACCATGGAATGACGCGGCAGTGGTGCGAAGTTTGGTTGCTGAGCATAAGTAGTAGTGGCATTCTGACCCCTGATATAGTGAGGTTTCGAGGAGAGTTCTTCCGGGCTATCCACTAGCTTTTTTACCCACATTTTGCTATACTACATCGTAGCGTATATTGCTACGCAGATTATGATACAGTCTATTCCATTTTTGAAATTTTTCTCGCCACGCAATCTTGCTATCGCTGGTATGGTTGCACTGGTTGGTATTGGCCTATGGCGGATTCCGTCCGTCCATGCAGCGTCACGCCAGCCAGGTAGTGGCGAGCATATCATCACATTGCACGAAGGCACGGCCAAGCGCGGGTTCTACACCAAGGCGACTACCTTACGTGATGCGTTGCGTGAAGCAAATGTGCGACTTGACGACAAAGACCGCACTGAGCCTGAGCTTGATACACCACTAGAGAGTGCCTCGTACGAAGTAAATATCTATCGAGCGCGACCAGTGGTGATTCGCGATGGCGGGGCAGATACGAAGCTTATTACCGCTTATCGCACAGGCAAGCAGATTGCAGAGCAGGCGGGTATTCCACTGCACGATGAAGACCAAGCGGTACTGGCTCGCTCACGCGATATCATTGCTGATGGGGCGGCAGAGGTGATGACAATCCGCCGCGCAACGCCCTTTACGCTCGTATTTTATGGCAAGACCATCCAGGCATACACGATGGAGAAGACGGTCGGTGCAATGCTTAAGGCTAAGAAAATTACTCTAGGCGCTGATGATACGCTATCGGTGCCAGCTAGCGCGCCACTAACGGCTGGTATGACGGTAGAGCTCTGGCGTAATGGCAAGCAGACGGTCACAGTAGAGGAAGAAGTCGACTTCAAGACGGAGGAGATTAAGGATGCCGACCGCGAGCGCGGCAAAAAAGAAGTCAAGACCGAGGGTAAAAAAGGCAAGAAGGCCGTGACGTACGAGATTATTATGAAAAATGGCCGCGAAGAGTCGCGCAAGCAGCTCAGCAGTGTGGTAACGCAAGAGCCAGTCAACCGGGTCGAGATCGTTGGGACGAAGAAGAAGTCGGTCGATACTACCTTTAGTGGTGATTTTGCAGGGGCACTAGCAAAACTACGTAGCTGTGAAGGAGGCTATACTTCCAACACTGGCAATGGTTACTACGGTGCGTATCAATTTGACATCAAGACCTGGGGTGGCTTTGGTGGCTATGCCAATGCAGCAGAAGCACCACCAGAGGTACAAGACCAAAAAGCCTGGGAAACGTACCAGCGTCGTGGTTGGCAACCCTGGCCAACATGTAAGAATAAGATGGGGCTGCAAGACATCTACCGCTAGCAGCCTAGCTAAGAGAACGAGATGATTACGAAGAGCCTCTATCGTCTGTGGCAGCATCGTCAACCAATGATTGCCTGCTTGTTGGGGCTGAGTGTCATAAGCGGCCTTGTCCTGGCAAGCTATGCTTCGGCCCAGAGCCCAGCAGCAGTGCCAGCTCGACTGGTTACTGTAGTGGATAATGGTCGAGAGCGTGCCGTCTACTCGACTGCTTCGTCTGTGCGGGAGCTCATCGCTACCTCGGGTATGAAGATCGATGCCTCGCATGATTCCGTCTCACCTCACCTTGATGCGTCGCTAGCGCAAGCAGCGCCAACAGTGACAATCCTGCGTGCTCGGTTAGTCACTGTGATAGATGGTAAGAAACGTTCTCGTGTGCTTACCGCAGCACAGACGCCGCAGGATATTGCTAAGGCGGCTGGCATGGTGCTCTACCGCGAGGATAGAGTCAGTTTCCAGACACCTGGCAATATTGCACTGGACGGGCCAAGCGAGATGATGACTATTCACCGCGCACCAACACATACAGTGACAGCGGAGGAGCCGATTGCATTTGCGACCGAGACGATTAAAGATAAGCAGCAGTTCATCGGTAGCAAAACGATTAAGCGGGCTGGCCAGCCAGGCATCCGCCGCTTAACCTATACGGTCGAGATGAAGGATGGCGCTGAAGTGCAACGTCGCCTGACAACGCAAACAGTGGTAAAACAGCCAACTGCACAAGTAGAAGTAGTTGGGACCAAGCCTAAGAATCCATTGACGAAGAGCAAGGGTGTGCATCACTTTACTGACAGCAAAGGGGTGAGCCATCGCGAGACATACTACGATTTGCCGATGAACGTCGCCATGCGTAACTGTGGTGGCGGTACCTATACCATTCGCGATGATGGTGCTAAGGTCGATAAAGACGGCTATATCCTCGTGGCAGCGAATTATAGCAACTACCCACGCTGCTCGGTGGTTGAGACGAGCATGGGCCCAGGCAAAGTGTATGACACTGGCAGCTTTGCCACCAAGCATCCGCATGGCTTCGACCTCGCGACGGATTGGACGAAGGCAGATGGGAAGTAGATACTATAATTTCTAGCAAATAGTTCGCTATTGTGGAGGAAATTTTGATTTAATTTCTTTTTCTAATTCATGCGTGAGTAGAGTAACATCATGTATATAACTCAACATCTTATGCAGTCTATGACCAATTAGATCCGGAGAGTATTGGTGCGCGCCGTATACCTGAAAATTGTCAAGAGATATTCTAATGATCTCTATAATCTGCTGATCTGTTAGCCTGTCCAAATATTGCATTAGTTCAGCCAGAATCTCTCTTGACCGGTCGAAGTTGTGACTTTCTCTTAACTCATTAATGAGCAGATCTTGACGATAGTTTGGTTCATCTAATTTAATTTCCGGGAATTCTTGCTTAAAAAATGAAGATAGATTTTTATAGAGTGTAATGGTCGACTTTTTTCTTTCTTTCCACTCCATAAGAAGGAACTGACTCATTTTAGAGTTATCGAAAGAAGAGATCCAGTCTCCATCATTTGTGATAAATATCAAACTCTTGCTGTGTGGTACTTTCTCGAGTAGATGTTCCCAATGCAGTGCATCACCTAAGCTACCTTGTTTACCAGGAGGATCTCCGCGTGCAAATCTTTTTTGTGCGTTAGTATAAACCTCGTCAGATAAAGTAACTGGCTGACAAAAGAGTGCGCCTACAAGACTATCTGCTTGTAATTTGTATCCTTTTGCATCATTAATTATTTTATCTCTAAGTGCTTCATAATCTTTCTTAAAGTCATTAAATAATTGTTTCAATTGGTTTGCCTCTTGAGAGTATTGAGAAGCAAGCTGTGGAATTGTAAAGTTTGACACATTAAACTGTGGGTTATCCAGAGTTTGCTTTATTTTAGTCTCTCGATTGCGATAGAACTCATTTCGTAGTTGAGCGTTTATATATAGATTTAATTTGCTAGATCTTTGCAGATCTACCAGAGCTTGCAGCTTCTTAATATCGTCCTTACTGTAATCGTACAAATTTAAATAGATGTTAGTATCGATAAATACATGTTTCACAGAATACCCTTATAATCTTAATTCAATATCAATCTTAACACAGATGGGTTAATGCGATTTACATTGCTAACCCTGGTATAATACAACTATGGCATTACAAAATAAAAAATCTCTAGGGCAGCATTGGCTCAAAGACCCGGATATGCTAGCGGCGATTGCCGATGCAGCGGCACTAACCCCTGACGATACAGTATTGGAGATTGGTCCTGGGCTTGGCACATTGACAAGCCGGCTCCTTGCTCGGGCAGGCAGGGTAACCGCGGTAGAGTACGACGCTGATCTAGCGCGCAAACTGCCAGGACAATTCCCTGGCAAGCAATTAACAGTCGTACATGAAGATATTCTGCAGTTTGACCTTAGCCAGCTTCCCGCTGACTATGTCGTGGTAGCAAATGTGCCGTATTACATTACGAGCAAGATTATCCAAAAACTGCTGACAGCGGAGAATAAGCCGCGTCGCACAGTACTGCTGGTGCAGAAGGAAGTGGCTGAGCGAATTGCCGCTGAGCCCGGTGCAATGAGCCTATTGGGAGTGAGCGCTCAGCTCTATGCTGAGGCGATACTTGGCCCAGTGGTGCCGCGCCAGTTTTTTGTACCACCACCCAAGGTAGATTCGCAGGTAGTGGTGCTCGAGACGCGTGCTCAGCCTCTCGTGTCGCCAGCGGACGAAAAGGACTTCTTTCGCGTGGTACGGGCGGGTTTTGTAGCCAAGCGCAAGAAGCTGCGCAGTGCACTTGCGGCGGGCCTTGCACTAGACAAGACAGAAGTGGAGACGATGCTGCAACACGCTGGTATATCGCCAGACTGGCGGGCAGAGGATGTGTCGATTACCCAGTGGTTCGCTATTATGCAAGAGTGGCGCGCGCGATGATCCGGGCTGATCAGCCTACCTGCTTCCCGCCAGAACTTCTCGTTAGCGTGTCATCGAGCAGTGATGGCACAATGCTTGACCGCACGTTAGGCGAGATACATCACCCGCAGGTGGTAGCACACCGACAGGCCTTTTGCCAGGCGAGCGGGGCCGCATATACGGATGTGGTGTATCAGCGGGTTGTCTATGGCACAGGCCGCAGCTATGACCAGCTCTGCGAGGTCGATAGGGCTGCGACGACTCGCCATACTGCCGAGATGGTAGCAGATGGCCTCGTGACGCGCTCACCTGGAGTGGGGCTATTGTTGCCAGTGGCTGATTGCGTGGCGACGGTGCTGTATGATCCGGTGCAGCGGGTGCTCGCGCTATTGCATCTGGGGCGGCATTCAACACTCTCACCACTGCTTGTTCAGACAATTGATCGCCTCGTCCACGAAGGCTCTCGGGTAGAGGATATCATTGTCTGGATGAGCCCGAGCGCGCAGCGGCAGAGCTACGTCATGCAGTATTTTGACCAGGCAACTGGCCCAGCCTGGCATCCCTTTTGCTCGCACGACGCTGATGGCATCCATCTTGACTTGCAGGGCTTTAATGCTGCTGCGTGCCAGCGCGCCGGCATTGCACCACGCAACATCTACATTTCGCCTGTCGATACAGTAACAAGCCCCGACTACTTCTCGCACGCAGCGGGTGACACTGGTGGGCGGTTTGCGGTGCTGGCAATGATGATGCGAGAAAAGTAACGGCAATCCGCAGATAGCCGAACGTCAAACTCCTCCGTGGTATGACTGCGTCAGCTACTCCCATATACCTTGCAATATGTAATTACATCAGCTATCCTGTGATAAGAAAAGGTTTGCCCATCAATCGACCGTGGGTGGATACAAGAGAAGGAGTGTGATTATGGGATGGTTTAAGAATTCGTTTGGCATTGGGGCTGGTGTAACGCTGGGAGATATGGCGGCTCAGACCGGTGTTGCTATGGCAGTTGATATTATTGATGGATCGACCAAGAAGCTGCAGGACGACTATCGCATAGAGCATTTTGACCCAATTGTCCGTGACGATATTTCGCACATTATTGCACGTAGCGCGCTGAGTGAGATGCCATATCCCTTTCCTACTGAGCTCGATTCCAATGCGAAGGCCGCGCAGCAGCCAGGGGAGCGGAAGAGCTTCGTGCAGCGGCATAAAATCGCCGTCGGTATAACTGCTGCGCTTGTGCTGGTGGCGATCTGCAACCCCAAGCAGAGTGCCATCGTATTGCTTATTGGGCTGTGGCTGCTGGTTGTTGCCGTCGGCATCACCATATTCAAAAAAGCGAGCCGCACCGCCACAGGCATGATGGTTGGTGCGCTCAGTGCACCAAGGGAGCAGCTTATCAAGGATGGCCAGCAGTATTGGCGTATTCGCGAATATGTGCGCCAAGCTCTGGCTCTAGCTGAGCTCAGCCCACAAGATGCTGTGCTAAAACTTAGTCGCACCCAACTTGGGCAGCAATTCCCAGACACAGTGGAAGAGATCGAGGCAAACGCCTTTTACTATAAGCAAAAACTGCAGCAATAAGTAAATAGAAAGGAGCGACAGGCTAGTAATATCCTGCCCGATTCCTTAGCTGCTTTAATGTTGCATATAAATCCAGCGGTGTTGATGTATGAGAGATGGCCGTTGGTTCTGGGATATTTCTGGGTTGCATTTGTGTTGCGCGGAGTTGTACAGTCATAATAGCTATTATTGTAGCATCTTTAATTTTTATGCGTGAGGTCTTCGCCTAGCTTATCACGCAGCTTTGCTGGCACAGGATAGCCTTTCTCCCGGAGCTTAGTGAGAATGCGTATCTGCTGCTCAGATGAATAATATACGGTTGGGCGTCGACCTTGCTCTTTGCGCGTTGTGCCGGTCAGACTGTCCTCGCCTTCGGATTTTTCTTGATTAAGGGCGGCAATAGCTCGTCGCACTGTCATGTCGTGCACACCAAGTGCTCTGGCGAGTTGCGGGCAGGTCATTTCTTCTTCTTGTGGAGGGAGGAGTGTGTGGGTGTCGGCGTTGTGGGGGCGAAAATGCCCTTGGAGGCTCAGAAGTTGTTTGGGTGTGATGAATGGGCGCATCGAATTGCCGCGTGGAGCGACAATGATCTCGCCGATCTTCTGGATGACCTGAGGATTCCTCAACGCTTTCTCGACCGCATACGGTGTTATATCAAGGTAGCGAGAAGCCTGGCCAACAGATATAAGTGGCTCTGGGCGATGATGATAGACGCCATGGAGCCAGCTGTTGTTAGTCTGGTCGGCAGCGATACGCTGGTGCACATCAGCAAGTGGGCTCGTGAGTGCATCATACATATACCAGGCAAAATGATGATCGGTCGATAGAGCAACACCACACGTCTCATCTTGCACGAGCTCAGCAAGATCGTGTTTCCTATACTCATGCAATGGTTGATAGCTATTGCCCTGAGCCTGTGCGGCTTGTTCTACAGCTGGAGTATCAAAAACAAAGGCAACATCTGGATAGGTGATAACGGTGCGAGCAGGCTGGGTGTCATGTGGTTGGATGGTTGCAATAAAGCGAAGGAGTTGCTGCGATGCAGATGTTTCTTGAATATGTTGTGACATATATGCCTGCGCCGGGTCGTGAATAGAAAGGCCAAGGTCATTCTCAAGCAAGAAGCGCAGAAGTTTGTGCAAGTCGTTGAGCTTTTCTGCTTGGGCGATATAGCTGCCAAGTATCTCGGGTGATTGTGTTGATCGCTGGGGTATTTCCATACGTACTACCATACTATAGCATAGGTAGTGGGAGTGTGTATTTAATCTAAATGCTTAGTGAACCGTTGTACCAAGTGATCGCCCCAGAACTTGCTCAGCTTGCCGAGGCGAGAGGTGGTAACCTCGCTTGTGAGATGGCTGGCCGTTTTGGTGTCGCGCACGGTATTGCTCGAGTGTTATGCCGAGGGTTTTAACAGCGTGATTAATTGTCGCGTGCGTCACATGGAGCTGCTTGGCAACAGTCGTGCGGAGCAGATACCCCGCCGGCGCCGGGGTAAAGAGCCCTTTTTCACGCGTCCAGCTCTCGATCTCTCGCTGGTCGGTGGGTGAATAGTGCTCGGGAGAGTAGGATGATGGGTGGTATTCCATAGTAGAGTAGTGTGTTATATAAAATAGATTGCAGCTTTGTCAATAACATGACTGAGTGGTAGCACGTTACACCAAAACGTGGTACGATACGAGTACTCTTGTCTTCCAAAGAGATATACCATAAGTAAAAATACGAGGTACTATGCAGGCAAACCAATCATCAGCTCAGTCATCTGACAAGCCCACGCCCATTGACGGCGCACGTCTTGTCTCGCTTATTAATGCACTTCGCAAACTCCCCTGGCCAATGACGTATGAGGTGTACGATAGTCTCGTCCAAGAATTTGGTTGGCAGCTCGTCAAGCCACGTGAGCAAGAGCCGCAGACGGGGCACGAGCAGTGTATGCATTACGATGGTCACATGCCTTTGCTTGCTACAATAGAAAATGACGTTGTAACGTCGGTGGCGAGTAGCCCAGTTATCGATATGATTCACCAATTACCAGTAGACGGGTGCCGTACACTCTACAGCGAATACTGCGCAGCTGGCACAGCGGCCTGGGGCTGGCCGACCGATGTACGACACACAGGTCATCTCACTGGTACGGTGTGGAAGGGTTTTGCTCCACAAACACCAGCTTCGCGGGAGCACGTTAGTATCAATTTCAACGAGGAAGATAAGACAATCATGTTTGTCCTTGCTAGCGAGCAAACTGGTGCACCGTCTGATGGTGCCCGCCGCCCGCGCACGATTCGTCCCTATCCTGGCCCTGATCCATTGCCGCGCCTGGAGAGTGAGCTACATGAGGAGACATACTTCTCTCCAGAGCAATTCACCGCCTGGGTCGATCGCATCCTGCACCAGCCATGGCCTCTGTCTTTGCAGCGTCTTGATACCACAATGCAGAGCCAGGGTTGGCAGCTCATGAAGCAAGAGGAGAATACCTGGTGGTATTATGATGGGCCACTGCGGGTTATGGTGTCTGGCGAGGGTAGCACTATATCTATGGTAGTGGCATGGTTTGCCAATGGTTCACCCACGGCAGCCTGTCTTGATCTCTATCGCCAATACGCGCAGGCTGGGAAGGAAGCTTGGGGTGAGCCAGGCGACGAGGTGGACGAAGCCGAGCATGCCGCAGAAGGCCTTGCTATCTCAACTGTCTGGATGACCGACCAGGACGACACCATCACCCTGATGCAGAGCACGGATAAGCTCTATGTGCTGATTACTGTTGCTGCTCGGTCGTAGGGTGTTCCATGATACTCGTGCGATAGAACCAAAAGCCATATAGTATAAGGCACCTCATAAGGTATAGACAGTAGTACAAGGATGATATATGAAGAAAAAACAATCATCGCAAATACGGAAAAAGCCTCCAGTAGCGTCATTGGAGAGTCCCACAGCGCTTATTGAGTGGATTGATGCGATCAGAGCTATGCCATGGTCATCAGCTTGGTCTGAGATAGCGGCACTGGTCTCCTCGTATGGATGGAAGGCAAAGCTGGATGATGAGAGAAGTGAAGACCATTCACTTGTTTTTGAAGATGATACCGGTCATACAGTCATCGTTCAACGTGATGACGACGAAAGCCGCTATAGTATCACGCGTACTGTCGCTCAAGCAAAGAACAAACGGTTGCAGCGCAAATCCTACGACGAATGCCTCCAAGCGGCCCATGCCGCGTGGGGCAAGCCAAAGGAATATACCGATTACGGCAAATGGGGCCAATATGCACCGCGTGAGCCAGTGACGTATCAGTGGCGATTCTTTCCTATTAAAGATGAGATTTCTTGTGTCAGAGATATCGATATCATACAGCAAATATGCACGATTGATTTTAGCCCAGTAGACACAAAAGCAAAGCAGTGGGACATCAAGGTATCATTGCATGTTGAGAGGAATCTCTCCACGCAGCAGTCACCACCGTACATGACAGGGCGTGGCTGGGTGGCAGCACTGAGCTGGCTCGCAGCATTGCCATGGCCATTGTTTGAATATGAGCTTGAAGCTATTCAATCATCATTGGGATGGCATTGGTATAGAGATACGACATATGATGATTGGCACGGTAATGTCCTTGTTAAAGACACGGTAGGGAATGAGGATGAAGTCGGCGGAAAAAGGCCAATACGTGATCTGATTCTTGAGTATCGCTTACCTGGTGACGCAAGAAAAAATGAGATACGAGGTCTGCTCATCGAATATTATCAAGCAGCAACCAATGTATGGGGCGTCGCGATACCCCAACAGTCATCATTTGACTCATCACTCTGTTGGCAGTGGAAGTTGCCAACCGGTGTGACCATCACACTTGGTATGCGACCTGCAACTCCTGATGATTATGACCAAGGGCTACCGTCGAGTTATGTTTTGTACACAATCATCGCCACAGATACAAAGCAGCAGAATCGAACAAACAATCCATATGGTGTTATGCCGCCTCCAGCAGTACCTCTAGCGCCAGTCACCGCTCACCAAGCATGGGATATCTTTGAAGAGGAGTTATATAAAACATTACGTCAGGTAAGTGCGCAGCCGCGTCACTATGCGTTGCTATTTGATAGCGATGAAACAGAGCTCCAGTGGAAGAATAATATCATTACACTTGCCAGCCAGGGGATTAACAACGCGACGGCGATGGTAATTAGTATAAGTGGCCTTCCGTATGAGACAGAAAAAAGCCAGCTACAAGCATGTGGTTTTGTTGAGGATATTGAGAGGTACTGCTTGGAATGTCGATTGTCACAATCTGCTACCAAAGAGCAACTGCGTGCGGCTGCTCATGGGTGTGTTGTCTGGCTCCGCGATACCCGAGGTATGAACTCGCCAAGCCGGTTACTGGTGTGGACAGTACAAGTTCCAGAGATTGAGATGGATATCTGGTGGCAGCAGCGAAAGGATGTAATTGATCCTGGTCAGCTCTCTATTGCCAACGATCATTTACTGCACGCTGGTGTGCGCAGTGTCAATCTGCATCCCGATCATGAAGCGGTTTATCGCCAGTATAGCGAGAAGTTCTCTACACTTGATCTCACGCAAATACCCAGGGATTATGGCCTCTCATCCCGTCTCGAGAGCGATGTGTTAGGGTGGTTTTATGGTATCGGGTCGCTATCATGGCCCATGACAAAGCATGAGGTATTAGATACTATTCGACAGGAGCTTGATTGGGAGATAGATACGCAGCCAGGATGTGTCAATAACGTCATTCACCTTGTATCTCCAGCGCAGCACTGTCGAAGCATTATTTGTGAGGACAAGCGGAATGTGATGAACTTTTCCGTTGATGGGCTATCACCTGCTGAGGCGCAGGCGTTCTATGCTTACTGTACTGAGTATGGCGCGACTGTCTGGGGTGGAGTAGACTCATCGTACAGTACACCCCGGCAAAATATGCTCACATGGCGCTGTCATTACGTGAAGGACAAGCAGATTATTCGTGAGTCTTGCACGCTGTGGCATAGTAAAACAGAACAGCAGCAGAGTGTCTCTATAACACTTAATATACAACAAGTTGCATCAGCGCACGACCATGACTACATGACCCCGCGTAGTTTTATCAACGTCATGAACTGGTTTGATGAATTGACCAAGTCGTCAGTTCAGCTCAACTTTGAGGCGGTGAGCAACGTATTTGGTTGGCGCAATGATCAGATTACCGAGTCAAGCCAGGTTGGTGCGCTTGCCGCGATCGATTGGCCAGATGAGGATAACCCTCAGGAATATACCCTTTCGTTCACGTTCCAACTGCCAGATGGTATGAGTACTGATGATGTCCATACACTATGGCAGACGTATGTAGAGGCGGGTAATCACGCATGGGGCGCGGCACAGCTGCAACGAGATCATCATGTTGCGCACTGGATTATGCCATCTCAGGATATGCCATCGTATAAGCGTCTGACGCTTGGCATCAGGCCAGCCACCGAAGCAGATCATAAAAGGCAGCTGTTCTCGGAGTCTATCTTGTATGCGAAGTTTGAGGCTGTGTGGCATGAGTGGCATAATCCAGCGTTAGATACAACGCTCGCAAGCGACACATCGCTAACTGCTGACTTTGTCTACCCAACATGGGAGGCGTTTGAGGATGTGTTATATCAGACACTGCAGTCGTTTTGCACGCAGCCACGGCAGTATGCCATAATGGTAGATGATGCAATGGAAAGCTGGAAACAACGGACTGCCATAGACTTGAAAGGCCTAGGGGTGGTCGATGACGCGCATGTAGTCATCTCATTTGATGGATGTACAAGACGAACTGGCTTTACTCAACTAACAAATGATGAGCAACAACAATTATGCGCACTTGGATTCAGAAAAGGTAAGTATGACTGGGAGTGCCACGTGCCAAAAGCCGCTTCTGACCAAGCACTACGTGCAGCAGCACATGGTTGCGTCGTACGTTTACGCGATATAAGCGGCATTACGTCGCCAGTCGACATGCTTAATTGGACGTGGCAACTGCCACAGCTTGAGTCTGCAAACCATCAACTTGCTACTGCTCAGCTCGATAGCGGTCAGCCGTATATGATCAATTTTGATCTTGCCCGTCTTGGGGTGCAGCAGCATAACGCACAAGGTGCGCCTGGTTTTCGCACATACTGGCTCATGAAAAAGCAGTTCGATGCCAAGATGCAGGTATATCCCACCCCAGAGCAATATACTGCTCAAGTCAATCGTATTTTGAGCCAGGTGTGGCCGTTATCCATGGAGCAGTTTGATGACGCGATGCGCCAGCAAGGCTGGCGGATAATGAGCATAATGCCCCATATGAAGGCGGTACGGTGGTATCATGATGGGGCGCTGCCGATGCAAGTGTCTAGTCGTAAGGGCACTGTCACTCAGGTAACGATATGTTTTGCAAGTCAATTACCCGTCATGGATTGTCTTGGACTTTATCGTTGCTATGCGCAGGCTGGGCACGCAGCGTGGGGTGAACCAGTCGATGGTAGTAATGTAGGTGAGATTGAACACATCACAAAGGATATACGTATCTCAACCACCTGGAGAACTGACATGGGCGATACAATCACCCTTGTGCAGCGTGCGGATCAGCTTGATGCATCAATTGATATTGCCAAGCGGCAGCAGCCCAAGACACCCTAACTCGCCCCATGCTATAATACCCCTATGACCAAACAACACGCCTACATCACCACTGCTATTCCTTATGTCAACGGTAAGCCGCATATTGGCAATGCGCTCGACTATCTCCTGGCCGATATCTGGGCGCGCTATCAGAAGCAAAATGGCCACGAGGTACGCTTCCAAGTTGGCACGGACGAACACGGTAATAAAATCGCTGCTAAGGCTCAGGCGAATGGGCTCGACCCACAGGGCTATGTGGACAGCATGTATGGCAACTTCAAAGTCTTGATGGAGGCAGTTGGTGCAGAATACACTGACTTTATCCGCACGACTGACCCACACCACGTCGCAGCAGTGCAGTACATCTGGCAGCGGCTTGCTCAGGCGGGGCTGATCTACAAGCACACCTATGAGGGCTGGTATTGCGTGGGGCATGAGGCATTCTTTACCGACAAGGAAGTCCACGAGACGAATGGTATATGTCCTGATCACCAAACGCCGTATGAACGCGTCTCAGAGGAGAACTACTACCTCAAAGCGAGTGCCTTTACTGAGCAGATTCGCCAAGCCATTACTGAAGGCCGGATGAAAATCGTGCCCGAGTTCCGCAAAAATGAGTTCCTCGAGCTTATTAAAAATGGTGTCCAAGATGTCTCAATTAGCCGTCCGCGTAAGACACTTAGCTGGGGCGTGCCAGTGCCAGGCGACGACAGCCAGGTGATGTACGTCTGGCTCGATGCCTTAGCCAACTACATTACGGTGCTGGGCTATCCAGATAGGGCCGAGTGGCAGGCGTATTGGCCAGCCGATGTGCAAGTCATTGGCAAGGATATCTTGCGCTTCCACGCGGGGATCTGGCCCGCTATGTTGCTCGGGCTCGACCTCCCACTACCTAAGACACTACTCGTTCACGGCTTCGTTCACGTTGGAGGGAGTAAGATGAGCAAAACAGTCGGCAATGTGGTCGACCCAATGGAAATTATCCAGAGCTACGGGGCTGATGCCTTCCGCTACTTCTTTGCTCGTCATATTCCTACCCAAGACGATGGAGACTTTACCTGGGAGAAATTTGAGAAGGCGTACAACGGCGAGCTCGGTAATGACCTCGGTAACCTTGTGCAGCGGGTGGCGGCCATGCTGACGCGCTACCAAGCAGGAGTGATTGGCGATGCGCCGCAAGCCGAGCACGATATGACCATCTACCGCGACATGATGCAGCGACTGGAGTTCGACAAAGCACTCGATGAGGTATGGAGCTCCGTCCGCAGCCTCAACCAATACCTCGAGCGGGTCAAACCATGGGAGATCGCCAAGCGCCGCGCGACCGACCACGATGCCGAGTCGCACCTGAGCGAAGTCTTGGCCTATGCGGCCAGTACTTTGCTGCAGATTGCCGATGAACTCGTGCCATTCATGCCGGCCACTGCCCAGGCTATCCACACTATCTTTGGCACTGGCGTCGTGCCAGCAGACGCCCCACCACTGTTCCCGAAGCGCTATATTCACACTCCCGACCCACGAGCTCGCGCAACTCAGTAAGCAAAAGGACTAAGCAATGGCAAGTGATACGACACCTACTCACAGCAGCACGCCACCCATGCCGCGCCTCATTGACTCGCATTGCCACCTGCACGATAGCGAGTTCTACGACGATGCAACGCGCGAGGCAGCCTACCAGCAGGCGGTTCAGGCTGGCATTGCTATGATCTGCGTCGGGACGGATGTGCGCAGCTCGCGCCAGGCGGTGCAGTTTGCCCTGGCGCACGACTACTGCTATGCAGCGGTGGGTATTCATCCTCATGATGCTGAGGTAGCGGGTGAGGCGGGCATTGTAGCCATCCGCGAGCTCCTCGCTGAGCAGCCACTGCGGCAGGGTCGGCCCGTCATTGTGGGGGTAGGGGAGATTGGCCTGGATTATTTTTATGACAATAGCGCCCGCCCAGCGCAGCAGCAATGCCTCCGGGCGCAGTTGCAGCTCGCGGCGGAGTTCCAGCTGCCCGTTAGCTTCCACGTGCGCGACGAGAAGCAAGCTCATGGCGCAGTGTGGCAGGACTTTTGGCCTATCTACGATGCCCAGCCAGTGCGCGGCGTCTTGCACAGCTTTACCGATACCCAGGCTCAGCTCGAGCAGGGCCGTGCTCGCGGCTTATTTATTGGCGTCAATGGCATCAGCACCTTCACAAAAGACAGTGCTCAGCAACAGCTCTACACCGATCTCCCACTTGATGCAATACTGCTTGAGACCGATGCCCCCTTCTTGACTCCGATACCCTTCCGTGGTAGAATCAACCTACCGGCTTATGTGGAGGAGGTAGCCCGCGACCAAGCAGCCAAGAAGGGCTTGCCTATCGCGCGCGTCGCCACCACCACAACGGCAAATGTACAAAGGTTATTTGATATATGAGCGGCGAGAGTTTCTTTTCGATAGATCACACACCACAACAACAGCCCACACATAAGGGCGATGCGACGCAGGAGTCAAAACCCCAAGGCGATGAGAATCGCTCTGGTATTATGTCGTATGATGATCTCGTGGCAAAGCGGCGGGCGAATGAAATTGCATCGGCATTAGCTGGTGTTTCTGCTGCTTTGAATGAATATAATGGCACGACAAGGGATGAAAATAAGGGCAAGACAGTATCCCCAGAAGCAATCTATCGTGAGAATATACTCTATCCTGCACGAGTGACGCGTCTAGTCTTGGAGATGCGTAAGTATGTTCTCGCGACGAGAGGAAGTAATAGAGCGGAGGATTATCTAACAGGAGAGGCAGAAGAGGCGGCTGATGTTCTAGGCTATGGTAACCCTAGAACGCTGAACGGTGGTTTTGACCCATCCAAATGGAATGATGCAATTAATGGTAGTGATGAAGGTAGTGACGACAACGCACGTAGTGAGCCAACATCGCCATATTCAGAAAGGCAAAATTATCCATCAAATGGGAACGGCGACAGTAGTAATGTGGTAGATATATCACAGTACGCAGCAGGACGAGCACGTCGTAGTGCAGCTACGGCTACAGCTCCATCTCCTCATAACGGTTATTACTCCGGGGGGCGTGCTGCCTAGTGAAAAAGCCAAGCTCACTCCTTGGCAAGGCCTACGCGCTGCTGGCGGGCGATACCAGTGTTGGTAAGTCGAAGAAGCGGCCCTTTAAGCGCTATACCGAGCGCGAGCTCATTACGCTCGAGAGCGAGATTGGAGCAGAGCTATTTGGCCCAGTCGAGAAGGGTCGGCATCGCGAGTTTTTTTGCCTCGACGAAAAAACCTGGATCTGGCACGAAGAGTGGACAGACGAGAAGCGCCACATCCAGACTAATACCATCCGCTACGAGATTAACGACCAGGGCATCCTCAAAGCACAAGAGGGTGCTCGCTACAGCTACCTGATCGGTGATGAACTCCGTAATTTCGTTATGGCGACGCGCCTCTATTATGAGCGGGTAGCGCGCGAGATTTACCGCGTTGACCCCAATACTGGCCAGCGTTTCGCCGATCCGGACTAGAGTGCTATACTAATTGGAGTGAAACCAGAGATGATATATTGCGACCACGCAGCGGCCACGCCGATGGATGACCGTGTTTTGGCAGCGATGCAGCCTTACTTTGCAGAGCAGTTTTTTAACCCGTCCAGCCCCTATGCGCCAGCAGTGGCAGTGCGGCAAGCTTATCGCCAGGCAAAGCACCGTCTTGCGGTGGCGCTTGGTGGCAAGCCAGATGAGATTATTATGACGGCGGGTGCAACAGAGTCGATTAACCTCATGTTTGCTGGTGTACATGGCCATGTGGTAACGGCAAATATCGAGCACCACGCTGTGCTGGCTGCAGCGCATCAGCACGATGTGACAGTGGTAGCGGCTAACCCAAAGGGCGTGGTGACGCCCGAGGCGATTGCTGGGGCGATCCGCCCAGAGACGGTACTCGTCAGTATTGCTCTGGCCAATAATGAGCTGGGGACAATCCAGCCGTTGCGCACGATCGCCGCAGTAGTAGCCCGTGAGCGCCAACGACGGCTCGAAGCGGGTGAGCCGACGCCGCTCTACCTCCATAGTGATGCCTCGCAGGGAGCAGGCCAGCTTGATATTAATGTGGCGCGCCTGGGGGTGGATGCACTGACGCTCAATGCGGGCAAGATATATGGCCCTAAGCAAGTCGGCCTCTTGTGGCTGGCTAGCCAAGTGCGGCTTGATCCGCTCATCGTGGGCGGTGGACAAGAGCGTGGCTTGCGCAGTGGGACAGAGAATGTGGCTGGTGCGGTTGGCTTTGCAGTGGCGCTGGAGCTTGCCCAAGCACATCGCAAATCCGAGGCGCAGCGCCTCGAGCGGTTGCGTAATAGCCTGCAGCGTACTTTGTGCGAGCACATCCCCACGGCAGTTGTCTCGGGCGATGTGAAGCATCGCCTGGCGGGTCATCTGCACATCTCGTTCCCGGGGGTAGATGCCGAGCGGCTCATTTTCTTACTTGAGCGCGATGGGGTGCTGGTGGCGACTGGCAGCGCCTGTGCGGCCAATAAAGGGCTGCGCAGCCATGTCCTCACCGCGATTGGCCTACCGCCAGAGGTAGCCGACGGAAGTCTACGCATCAGCCTGGGACGGCTCTCGACCGAGGAGAACTGCCAGCGCGCGGCGCAGTGCATCATTGCGGCGGTGCAGCACGAGCAGCAGCGGAAGAAGAGGGTGCGGCGATGAAGTTATTACGCTGGCTTGCCGGGATATTTATCGCCCTGATGCTTCTCGTTTGGCTTGGTGGGCGCTGGCTGACGCGCGACGACCTGGCCGCGTGCCAAGCAGCCCCGAGTAGTGCTGAGCAGTGCCAGGCTGCTGATGCTATTGTGGCAGTGAGTGGTGGCGATACCCAGGCCCGCACCGCCGAAGCGATTCGCCTCTACCAAAATGGATGGGCACGCTTCATCGTCTTCTCAGGTGCTGCCGCCGATAAAACTGGCCCCAGCAATGCCGAGGCAATGCGCCGCCAAGCTGTAGCGGCCGGTGTGCCCGACCGTGCCATCCTCACCGAGGAACTAAGCGAAACAACCCGCCAAAATGCCAAAAAAACGGGCCAACTCCTCCGTCAAAAGAATCTTGATTCCATCATCCTCGTCACCAGTGCCTACCACTCGCGCCGCGTTGCGCTGGAGTTTGGCCAGTATGTGCCGCATATCGCTATGCGCAGCCACCCTGTAACCACCGACAAACAGTGGTCAGACACCTGGTGGCTCACGCCAAGTGGTTGGCAACTGACGATTGAAGAGTTGGTGAAGATTGGCTGGTTTAAGGCGGTGCAACCATGACGCAGCGCGTCTTTGTCGGGATGAGTGGTGGAGTGGACAGCAGTCTCACCGCAGCACTGCTGGTTGAGCAGGGCTACGACGTGACCGGTGTGTATATGAAAAACTGGAGTCAAGACCTACCTGGTATGCAGTGCCCCTGGGCGGAAGACTTAGCTGATGCTAAGCGGGTCGCGGTGCAGCTGGGTATCGACTTTATCGTTTTTGATTTTGAGCACGACTACAAGCACAAGGTGGTAGACTACATGCTAGCCGAGTATCAAGCTGGGCGCACGCCTAACCCTGATATTATGTGCAACCAAGAGATTAAGTTTCGGCTTTTTCTCGATACAGCGCGCGAGCGTGGGGCTGACCTCATCGCTACTGGCCATTATGCGCAGACCGGTGGTGTATGTACAGAGGATGATAACGCGGAGACTAATCAAGAACATTCATTCCAGCCTGATCGCCTCTACCGCGCGACCGACGCTGCGAAAGACCAGACCTACTTCCTCTACCGCGTGACGAGTGATGCACTCCAGCATACACTCTTCCCGCTTGGTGGCTATACCAAGCAGCAGGTGCGGCATATGGCCAGTGAGCGTGGCCTCTGGACGGCGCGCAAGCAGGAATCGATGGGAGTGTGTTTCGTTGGCAACGTTGGCATGCGAGACTTCCTCAGCCAGTATGTATCCACTCGTCCGGGTGATATTATCGACAAGCAAACAGGGGCAGTGTTAGGCCGGCACGACGGTGCGATCTTTTACACCCTGGGTCAGCGCCATGGGCTGGATGTCGGCGGCGGCTTGCCCTATTACGTCGTCGGTAAGGACATGGCAGCGAATGTAGTATACGTGAGCCGCAATATGAATGACGAAGCAATGTGGCGTCGTGATGTGCTGGTGGGCGATTTGCATTGGATTCATGGTGCACCAGCGGCGAGCGACCAGCTGACCGTCCGCCTGCGCCACCGTGGCCAGCTGAGGCCATGCACGTTGCAGTATGACTCAGCCCAGGCTCAAGCCACCCTCCACCTCAGTGACCCTGAGCGGGCCGTGGCAGCCGGCCAGTCAGCCGTGATCTACCGCGGGACAGAGTGTCTTGGCGGAGGGATTGTCGTCGATTCCATGGCTTTATAGCTGCTTTATTACCTCAATAATGAGTGAAAACAGAGAGGCTATTCTGCAAGACATGCATTCTCCCTTTAAGTATCAGGAAATATGTCGCACGACCATTCAGAAGTTAACTCTGTTGACAACCCAAACAGCAGTTTCGTATACTGACACTTATAGACAACCATAAGGGGGATTATTATGAGGGTAAAACACACTCACTCTCGGATGAGAGTTATTGCCGCGGCGGCAGTCGTCGTCGGCGGTATTGGGCTTGCAGGGCCGCAGCTTGTGGCGCATCAGGCGTATGCTGATGCTGACACTACCGCACCAGTCTTTACGCCAGCCAAGCCAGAGAAGCTCGTGGCGCGAGCGGGTCGCTCAATTGCCGATGCGGTGCGTACTGTGGCAGCGAATGATGGGGCCGACGGAACAGGTGTTAATAGTGATGGCGTGGTTATCGACGCAAAAAACCTTGACCTTGCAAACCCAAAACCAGGCACATACACAATCACTTACCGTGCGGTCGATAATGCCAACAATAAAGCAGAGGTAACGCGCGAGGTAGAGATCGCAACTACTGAAAAGCTCGAAGCCAAGCTAGCCGAGCCATTGGTGCTGGATGGCTACAGCGCACACACCAGGGCGGAGGCAATATCCAAGCAGGTTATTGCTCGTGCCGTGGTGGCCGATGAGACATCTCCTCAGGCTGTGATCGACAAAGCATTGCAAGAGCTCCAGCAAGCAATTGACGACCTCCGTGTTGACCACACCGACTACGACAAAGCTAAGCAAGAGCTTGCTGCTGCGCCAGCCTATGTGGCAGCAGACAAGGACGTTGCTGCGGCAGTGGCTGAGGCAGATCGCCTGGCGAATCTCAAAGCAACCACAACACCAGAGCTTGCCAAAGCGACCAAGGCGCTCACTACTGCTATAGCTACCGCCATCCAGGAGGAGCAAGCGCGCCAAAAGACAGCCACGCAAGCCGTTGATGCACTCGAAGCCAAGCCAGATCTTGCACTGCTTACCACAACCCAAGCAGTGGTCGATACTGTCAAAGATAATGCAGCCAAGGCGGCACTGCAGCGGCGAGTTGACGCAGTTCGGATTGCGCTGCAACCACAACAACCACAGCAAGCTACCGCCGCACCCAAGACGGCAGCCCACACGCCCGAACAGGTACATCCTGTAGTAGCTGCGCTTGCCGACACTGGTGCCAGCCTCTGGCTCCTTGGCGGGGCGGGCGTTGCTCTCATTGGTGGGGCAGTTGGCCTGTGGCGTTATCGCAACAAGCTGTTCAAGCGTTAGCAGTAGTATAACACCGCAAAAATCGGCTCGGATGAGTCGATTTTTGCATAGTAGTGCTTCAAGTGGTAGCACGCTTCGTTATGGAGAGCCTCTATAATCACACCACCAAAGATGCACAGGGCAGTGCGTCCGTGCTATAATACCCCCTATGAATGCTCAAGATATCCGCAACAAATACCTCGAATTTTATGCCAAGCAGCAGCACGCCATTATCAAGCGGGCCCCGCTCATCTTAACCGACGACCCGACGACACTCTTTACCGGTGCAGGCATGCAGCCGATGATCCCATACCTACTGGGTGAGACGCACCCACAGGGCAAGCGTATCGCCGACTCGCAGACCTGCCTGCGCGCCCAAGATATCGACGATATTGGCGATAATCGCCACACCACCTTCTTCGAGATGCTCGGTAACTGGAGCTTGGGCGACTACTTCAAGAAAGAGCAGATTACTTGGATGTGGACATTTCTCACCGAGGAAGTAGGGCTCGACCCGAATCGCCTGTATGTAACGTGTTTCATTGGTGCACCTGAGTACAATATTGCCAAAGACGCCGAAGCAGCCGAGCTGTGGCGGCAGAAATTTGCCGAAAAAGGGATCGAAGCAAAAAGTGCCGACATCGGCAGCGAAGAGCGCGGCGCAGCCCGTGGCATCCAGCCGGGTGAGCGCATCTTCTACTACGACGGCAGCAAAAACTGGTGGAGTCGCAACGGCGGGCCCGAGACGACGCCAGTCGGTGACCCGTGTGGGCCAGACAGCGAGATGTTTTATGAGTTTGATTTCATTGAGCACGACCCGAAGTTTGGTGAGCACTGCCACCCTAACTGTGACTGCGGGCGCTTTATGGAGATCGGCAACAACGTCTTTATGGCATACAAGAAGGTGGCCGAGGGGCAATTTGTCCCACTAGATAAGCCGAATATCGACCACGGCTCTGGCCTAGAGCGCATTGCGGCGGCGGCCAATAACGACCCCGATGTCTTTAAGATTAGCCTGATGTGGCCCATCATCGAAAAGCTTGAGCAGCTCAGTGGCAAGAGCTATGCCTCGCACACCGAGAGTATGCGGGTGATTGCCGACCACCTGCGAGCAGCCAGCTTCATGGCGGTCGATGGCTGCATCCCGAGCAACAAGGAGCAGGGCTATGTGATGCGCCGCCTCTTGCGCCGGGCGATTCGCTACAGCTTCGACCTCGGCATTGAGCAGAACTTCCTCGAGGCAGTGGTGCCAGTGATTGCCGACCTATACGAGGCGGACTTCCCGGAGGTCAAAGCAGCGCGCAAGCAGATCATCGCCGTGCTCGCCAAGGAAGAAAAAGCCTTCCGGCAGACGCTCCGTAAGGGGCTCAAGCAGATGCAGCAGTATGTGGCGGATGGCCTGACTGGTGCGGAGTTATTTACGCTGTATGATACCTTTGGCTTCCCGGTAGAGCTCAGTACAGAGGAGGCATACAAGCAAGGGATTGCGCTCTCCGAGGACTGGCGAGCAGAATTTGACGCCAAGATGGCTGAGCAGCGCCAGCGCTCCAAGACAGCGCGCAAAGGGCAATTTAGTGGCGGGTTGGAAGGTCACGACCCAATTCATCTCAAGTACCACACGGCAACGCACCTACTGGGAGCAGCGCTGCGCACGGTATTGAAAGCACCAGATTTGCAGCAGCATGGCAGCAACATCACCGCTCAACGCCTGCGCTTCGACTTCAATCACGACAAGCTCACCCCAGAGGAGAAGCAAGCAGTGGAAGACCAAGTTAATGCTTGGATCGAGGCGGATTTGCCCGTTAGCTTTGCCGTGTACCCAACCGACGAAGCACTGAAGCTCGGTGCAATCGGTGCCTTTGGCGAACGTTACGGCGACACAGTCAAGGTCTATTCCATCGGCGAAGGTGATGAGCGCGTGAGCTTCGAAGTGTGTGGGGGGCCACATGTCGAGCACACTGGTGTCTTGGCCGAAGATGGTATGCGCTTCAAGATCACTAAGGAAGAGTCGAGCTCAGCTGGTATCCGCCGGATCAAAGCAGTTTTGCGGTAGTGCTGCTAGCAGATAACCAGGAATAGACAATACCAGCAACATATGTGCTGGTATTGTATTTATTGGTGTTGGTGTCAATAATACCTACAAGGGCACGGAAGAGGGGCGTGACCCTACTGGAGAGTACAGCGCTCAGCAATCATATCCTCTGTTAGCTGGGCGATAGTGTTGCTTAGCTCTGCGATGTCTGGCTCAACATATGTACGGCGGCGCTGCGAGGTTGTTTCGTTATGATCATAAAAGCAGGCAAGCGTGGTATATTCTAAGTCGTCACTGGTAATACGGCACGTCACTGGTGCGTCGAGCTCATCACAGCTGTAGGGTATTTCTAGGGTTGCTGTAGTGCCCATAGCAAGCTGGCCAAGCCGACGTATTGTCAGTGCAAGACGTATACCAGACCACTGTTCGCCTTTGAGGGTAATATCATTATAGCAGTAGGTCACATCGCGGCGAACTTGCTCAGGATTAGCCGTAGGGAGGACTGCTTTATCGAGGAGAGTCTGGAGGTCGGCAGCAGTTGTGCCGCGGTTGGTTGCATACCATCTAAATAACTCCGAATCATGGCCAAGCGGGCGCGAGCGGTCGAGTAGGCGTGCCACGTGGTTGTGAGTGATAGGCATCTTGTGGCTGTGGTCGGTCCGGCTATACCAGCAGTGCCGATTACCCGCCAGTGTTAGTGCAAAAGAATGATGCTTATCGGGGTCGGCAAAGGCGAGCTGGCCAGCGGTTAGGCCGGTGGCATCAGCTGTGAGATCAACGGCCAATGTACCGCCTTCGTTATAGCGCCCAAAGGGAGCTTGGTAGGCTATTGTGGTTTCGTCGGGCGTGGCACGGCATGCTTCAAGCGCTGCGACCGTTTTGTACAGGTGGCGGCCAAGCAGGGTGAGCTCGGTTGGCTCGTAGTTCTTAAGTGGAAAGATGCCGGTAAGTACGGCATCGACTGGCTCGCGATTGGTCATAGTGAGCGTATTGTACAGTGGTTACCACTGTTTTGTCAAGGAGGTGCTACCACTGTATGATTTTTCTGAATCTTTCTCTACAGAGTATACGAATCTATTGCGATAAATATTTCACCGCCTTTCAATCCAAGCCGTGGTTATTGCGTAATAGCGGTGTTTGCTGTGCTCGGTACAAAATGAATATTCTCATCATAAATTCGCCAATAATCACCGTTTGGGGCTAGCAGGCAGGCGTGTATATGGTATATAATAGAGATGATTATGGTTTTCGATCGATTTCTTACCCGAGCAGATAACAGCGCTAGCGAGTGCCTCGTTGGTCTTGATATCGGGACAGAGTACGTTAAGGCGCTGCTTGCCCGGGTGAATGGTGAGGAGATTGAGATCATTGGTGTGGGGCGCAAGCACCAAGACCGCAGCGATATGCACTCGGGTGCGATTGCCGATATTGCCGCAGTGGTGCGCAACTGCGAAGATGCTCTGGCCCAAGCCGAGTCTGAGGCTGGCATACAGGCGCGCCGTGCAGTGATTGGCATTGCTGGTGAGCTTGTGAAGGGTGTGACAAACACCATTCGCTACCGTCGGCCACAGCCCGATCGTCCACTAGATGAGACAGAGATGGAATTCATCATCGAGAAGGTGCAAGACCGAGCTGCCATCAAGGCGCAGCGGCAGATCGCTCTCGAGACAGGCAACCAAGATGTGGAGGTAAAGCTTGTCAACTCCGCACTCGTCAGTATTCACATTGATGGCTACAAAGTGAGCAACCCAATTAGCTTCCAAGGCAAGGATGTAGCAGTGCAGATCTACACGGCATTTGCTCCCATGGTGCACATTGGTGCACTCGAGCGCGTGGCCGATGAACTGGCGCTCGACCTCGTGGCGGTGGCGGCTGAGCCCTTTGCGGTGAGCCGGAGTGTGCTGGGCACGGATGCCAATAGCTCATTTACGGCTATTCTTGCCGATGTTGGTGGCGGCACGACAGACATTGCGGTGGTAAATGATGGCGGCGTAGAAGGCACGCGGATGTTTGGCATTGGTGGGCGCAGCTTTACCAATACGATCGCCAACGAGTGTGCCATTAGCTACAACGAGGCCGAGAAGCTCAAGGTCGCGACTAATCACGAGCAGATGAAGCAAGAGCTCAAGCAGCATTTTGATACCGCAATTGATAAAACTCTCGATGTCTGGCTGGCAGGAGTTGATCTTGCCCTCAGCGAGTTTAGTTCGGTCGATCACTTACCCAATCGCATCTTGCTCTGCGGTGGTGGGGCGAGCCTCAAGCCACTGGTGAAGGCCCTCGAGACGCGTGATTGGTATACCGACCTCCCCTTCACGCGCCGGCCAGTGGTGCAGCATATCAAGCCCAGTGATGTCTCGGGCGTGGTCGACCTGACGAACAAGGTCAGCGACCACTCATTTATCACCGCGATGGGCCTCCTGCGTGTGGGCTACGATACGATGATTGGGGCAAGCGAAACAGAAACACTACGCAATAAATTGAATAAAATGTTGAGGATCTAAATGCAAAAAGATGTCATTTATATCGATACCGAGGACGACATTACCGCCATTATTGGCAAGGTGAAGGACTCCTCGCAAAAAATCGTCGCACTTGTGCCACCCAAGCGGATTGGTGCTATGCAGAGCGCTGTCAACCTCAAGCTCGTCCAGCGCGCTGCTGAGCAAGTAGGTAAACGGCTCGTCATTATTACTGGCAACCAAGCACTCTCGACTTTGGCGGCTTCGGCAAGTATCCCCACAGCACGGACGCTGCAAAGCCGGCCGGAGATGGCTGAGATCCCAGCGCTCGAGGTCGATGACGAAGATGTCATTGATGGTAGTGAGCTCGAACCAGACGACCCTGAGCCGGTAACACCTGATACTTCTGTACCGGCTCGTCCTACTACACGCCCAGCTGCTCGTACTGCATCAGATGATGACAAAGCGGCAGATGCTTCGGCTGCCTCAGACCTCAAGAAAAAGGTGAAGGTGCCAGACTTCAACAAGATGCGCAAGAAGCTCTTGATCGGCGGTGCGGCACTCATTGTCCTGATTGTTTTCTTGGTGTGGGCGATTTTCTTTGCGCCGCATGCGACCATCACTATCAAGGCTCGCACCTCTGATCTGCCACTCAGCACCCGTGTCACGATTGGCGATTCGCTTGGCTCAAACCTGCAAGAAGGGACAATCAAGACAACAACCAAGACAACACGCAAGACTATCTCGATCGACTTCACTGCCACTGGCAAAGAAGATGTTGGTGCAAAGGCAACGGGGACGGTGCGCTTTACACCGGCTTCGTTTGACGTCTTACGTAATGGAGCGACAATCGACGCCGGGACGACTATCACGTCCGAAAATGGCATGCAGTATAAGACGACATCGTCGGTGGTATTCGACTCTAACGCGTCGGGTGGCGACCTCATGCGTGGCCGCACAACAGAGGTCACCGCGGTAGAGAGTGGCGCGAAGTACAATGGTGCATCGGGCTCGGCCAAGGGGCCTTCTGGCTTCTCCGTCTCCTTTACGCGTGATACTTCTGGTGGCACAGACAAGACAATTACCACCGTGCAGCGTAGTGACATTGAGCAGGCGAGGAATAGACTCCATAGCTCACTTGATAGCAATGGTGCTAAGCGCGAGCTTGCCTCACAGTTTAATGGCGACAGCTATATCATTCTGAATGATACTTTCAAGCAAAACGACAGCGACATCCAACCGAACGTCAAGGTAGGTGGCGAAGCAACCGACGGCAAAGCCCAGCTGACTGGTGCGGTGGAGTACTCCCTCTCGGCGATTGAGAAGCGCGAGGCAGGCATCTTCCTTGATGCATACTTCAAGCAGCAAATTGACGGCAAGGCAAACCAGCAAGTCCATAGCAATGGTGTCAATAAGCTCTCGGTGACCAATGTTTCGGCTAATGGTAATGCCTACAATGCGACTATCACGACCAATGGCAAGATCGGCCCTAAGGTAGACGAGTCGGAGCTCAAAGACTACGCTAAGGGCAAGCGCTATGCCGAGATCCGCTCGCATGTCGAGAAGATTGAGGGAGTGAGCTCGGCCGATGTATCGTTCTCACCGTTCTGGGTAAAAACAGCGCCAGATGACACAAATCGGATAAAGGTGGTATTTGACCTCAATGAACAATAAACGAACATACTTAGCGCTTGATGTTGGCGAACGGCGGATTGGCGTTGCAATTGCCGATCCGTCCGTGCGAATTGCCGTCGCATATGATACGATTGAAGTGGATGGTAGTGAACTTGAGCAGATCACTCAGCTGATTATGAGTGAGCGTGTTGGGGTAGTGGTTGTTGGCTACCCACGTAATCAATCGGGCGAGCCTACGGCTCAGACTGCCTACGTCGAGCGGTTTGCAACCCAATTGACGGATATCGCACCGCGCTTGGCATTTCAAGATGAGTCGCTCACTAGCGTACAGGCTGAGGAATATCTTCGTGCTCAAGGTAAGCCGTATAGCAAGGGTGCTATCGATGCTGTCGCTGCCAGTATTATTTTGCAAGACTATTTGGAGATGCACTATGACTGATTTTCGCCGCCAGCCAGGCCGAGGCTTCCAGGTAGGAAGTTCAAACCCACCACTGTCGCCACCACCAGTAGAACGCATCATGCCGCGGTCGGGGCGCTCAGCTGCAGTGGGGGCTTCGGGGCGAGTTACGTCACCGTATATGCGCCGCTCAGAGCCACATCGCCCAGGGGTGGGGCAGCCGCAGCCTATCCAGCCTCAACCAGCACCATCGCCTGCGCCACAGCAGGCATATGACCCCTACGCGTGGGTGAGTAGGCCTCAGCCTCAACCGCAACCAGCACCTCAGCCGCAGCCTTACCGCACACCAGCGCCGTCTCGCGACACGTACGCAGTGCCAGTCCAGCAACCAGCGCCGCAATCTCAACCGCAACCAACCACCTCCTCAGTTGACGATTTTGCTGACGATACGCTACCTTCTGGGCTTGATGATGATAGCTTCTATGGCTTTGATGACGACCAGCCGCCGCAGCCCACACCGGAGCCGCAGCGGGGAAGTCTGCTTGGCAATGATGACGTTTCGCCACTCTTTGCTGACGGTGCACCAAAAGGTCGGACGATTGGCTCTCAGAAAAAATCCCCACGCTACAATACTGAGCGGCCACGCCACGGGCGTCGCCGATGGCTGTGGTGGCTCAGCGGCATTGGATTGCTAATTTTACTCATCCTTGCAGCAGCATACTGGTGGTATCATCAAAACCTGCAGCCGGTCGACCGGACCGACACCACCACGAAGACGCTAACGATCGGTGAGGGTGACACATTCAAGACCGTTGCTGCTACACTGAAAGAGCAGGGGCTGATTCGTGATGTTCGCGCCTTTGATATCTACACCCGCCTGTCGGGCTCGCGCAATCAACTCCATACTGGCGTATGTCAGTTTAGCCCTGCACAGTCGTTGCCCGAGATCGCGACCAAGCTCTCGCAGGGGTGTCATGATAATCGTGTTGTCACATTCTTGCCAGGTGGCACTGTTGTCGATTCGCGCTATAAGCCGCAAGGCCAAGACGCCACCACAGCACTCAAGCGAGCTGGCTACAGTGAGGAATCGATCAAAGCTGCACTTGCTAAGACGTACGACAGCCCACTCTTTGCCAATAAGCCAGCTGGCACCTCGCTCGAGGGTTATATCTTTGGTGATACCTATTCCGTGCCAGCTAACCAAGGTCCAGAAGCGGCTCTCAAGGCGGCCTTCGCGCATATGTATGAGCAGATTCAAAATAATGGCTTGGTTGACAAATTTGCAGCCCAAAAGCTCAATCTCTACCAAGCTATCACCCTTGCCTCCATCATCCAGCGCGAGATGGGGTGTGGCGGCGCGAGTCAAGATTGTTACCAGATCCAGCGGCAGATTGCCCAGGTTTTTTACAAGCGTTTGCGCGAGAACAAAGTGCTTGGCTCGGACGTAACCTTCATTTATGGAGCAGATGTTGCTGGCGTGAGCCCTAATGTCAATCTCGACTCGCCGTACAATACACGCATCAAGCCAGGCTTGCCACCTGGGCCGATTGCCACACCCGGCCTCGGCGCACTCAAAGCTGTGGCTGATCCAGCCCCGGGCAACTACGAGTTCTTCCTTGCTGGCGATGATGGTAATGTCTATTTTGCCAACACTGATGCCGAGCATCAGGCTAACATCAAGCAGCACTGTAAGAAGCTCTGTTCTGAGCTATAGATCCCAGCTGTAGGCTACACCTGTTCTCGCGTATTCCTTAGCGATATTGAGCTACGTTTCGTGCCCTAACGGTAATATGCTACACATAAACGTCGCGAGGCCAAAACTGTTGCAATTTTCACAAAATATCATCTCCCACCACTGTTGTAAACCATTGACTAAACTACAACCGCGTAGTAGAATGGATGGTAGCCAGTCGGGGAGTGATACTACGGGGAATGCAAGAGAGGGAAATTGCTCTACCAATGGCCTGCCTTTAAATGTCGTACGAGCACCGAAATCAATTTTTTTAATATCATAATAAAATCGGTCGACATGTGTGCTCCGTTCTCTTGAATAAGAGAAGAAAGACAGAGTGAGGTAGCAGCGCGCTAGTAATAGATGCGCAGGAGAACGATCATTCGTCAACAACAAGCAGCCGAGCAGGCTTCACAACTCGAACTTTCGCCTATTACCGTGCGGAGTCGGCGCCCGCGGCCACTGTATAAGTCATTATCGCCAGTACGGACATCGGCCTATGTGGGGGTTTTTGTCTTAGTACTTTCACTCGTCGCCATGAGCTATCAGCCAATTTTGGCAGAGAACACCGCTCTAGCTAGTGCTGCACCTGTCAGTGCAACGCGTCAAACGGCAGCGACACCATCAGCAGATGGGGTAGATCAGCTCGTTGCAACCAATGTTGCTACATCAATTGCTGAGAGTACAAATCTGCCTGTCACCAACAACGTCGCTAACCTTTCGCAGTCAATTGCTGCAGAGAACTCGTTTACTCAAACGAGCGCCACGACAATTAACAAGCCGCAGATTGTTCAGCCAACAGCTGACAACCGCACCATCAAGAAATACACGACAGTTGCAGGCGATAGCGTGCCAAGCCTTGCTGATAAGTTCAAAATTAGCACACAGACTATCAAATGGGTTAACAAGCTCACCAGTGATGCGCTTGAGCCAGGCAAAGAGCTAACTATCTTGCCGGTCAATGGTATTCTCTATACCGTCAAAGACGGTGATACGCTCGACAGCATCGCTGCTAAATACAAAGCAGATAAGAACCAGCTCACTCTCTACAACGACCTTGAGCTGACTTCTACCCCTGCTAAGGGTTCGCAGCTTATCATCCCTGATGGCTCGTTGCCAACAGAGGAGCAGCCAGGCTATGTAGCGCCACGCTCGGGTGCTGCTGCTCGCGCAGCCAGCGCAACAACTGGCACAAACAGCTACAACGGCACTGGTGCCTACGGCGGTGCTGCTGGTACAGCTCATGCCTGGACAGGTGGCGGCGACGGTGGTGGCTACGCCTGGGGTAACTGTACTTTCTACGCTTACGAGCGCCGTCTTGAGCTCGGCCGGCCAATCGGCCGCCAGTGGGGCAATGCTGCTACCTGGGCTAGCTTCGCTCGCGCATCTGGCTACGGTGTTGGTACAACGCCAGCTGTTGGTGCAGTGATGCAAAATGGTGGTGGGTATGGCCACGTTGCTATCGTCGAGAGTGTTAACCCTGGTGTTTCGGTCACCATTAGCGAGATGAACGGCTTCCGCTGGGGCGGTGGATTCAATCGCGTTGGCTTCGGTAACATCCCATGGAACGAAGCAGTCGGTGGTCGCTACCAGTACATCTACTAATTCGATATACTAAGCCTTGTAAACACCTCTGTTGTCGCAGAGGTGTTTTTGGTATACTTAATAGTATATGTTTGTAGATACAGCAAAGGTAACAGTAGTAGCAGGTCGTGGTGGCGACGGTGCGGTGAGCTTTCGACATGAAATATACGTAGACAAAGGTGGACCCGATGGTGGAGATGGTGGTCGTGGTGGAGACGTTGTATTTGTCGCGACGGAGCAGCTCAATACCTTGCTCAAGTTTCGCTACAGACCAGAGCTCAAGGCAGAGCCCGGTGTTGCGGGCGGTAAGAAGAAGATGGCAGGTCGATCTGGTAAGCCACTGGTTGTTAAAGTGCCAGTAGGGACACTGGTGAAGCGAGATGGTATGGTGATTGCCGATCTCGCTGAGGCGGGGCAAGAGGCCGTCATTGCCAAGGGTGGCGATGGTGGCTTTGGTAATGCGCATTTTAAATCTAGTGTGCGTCAAACGCCGCGCATGGCCGAGCTGGGCGAAGCAGGGGAGAGCTTTGAAGCGGAACTGGAGCTGAAGTTACTGGCCGATGTTGGTTTGGTGGGCTTTCCTAATGCTGGTAAATCAACCTTCCTTAGCGTGGTGAGTAATGCCCGCCCGGAGATTGCGAATTATGAATTTACGACACTCACGCCTAACCTTGGTGTAGCCGATATTGATGATGGTTCGGTCCTGATTGCCGACATTCCTGGCCTGATTGAGGGAGCGAGCGAAGGTAAAGGCCTGGGCGATGCCTTCTTGCGGCACGTCGAGCGGACGGCTGTACTCCTCCATCTTGTTGATGTATATAGCAATGATGTAGCCGAGCGCTATCAAGCGATTCGTCACGAGCTGCAGCAATACAGCACCGAGCTAGCTCGGCGGCCAGAGGTGGTGGTGCTAACGAAGTGTGATGGGCTCGATGACGATATTGTCCAGATGCAGATAGATAGCTTGCGTCAGGTAGTTGACAAAGCAACGCCTATTTTTGCAATTTCCTCGATTGCACATCAGGGAGTCGTTGATGTGCTGCGAGCTTTACGCCAGATAGTAATAGCGGCGCGGGCGGCCGAGGCGGCAGCCGAAGAGGATGATGATTTTGCTGATGGTGAAGAGCTTGCGACCATTACACTCGGTAGCCAAGCTAAGGCCGATGCTTGGGCAGTGCAGCAATTGCAGGGGTGTGCGGCGCAGCAGTGTGCCGAGGCGGCAGTAGAGAGCGGCCTCACTGACCCACGAGAGGATGGCGAGATGCCGCGGGTCTTTGCTGTGTCTGGCCAAAAGCTCGAGAAATTTGCTCGCCGCACGAACTTCGCCCAGTTTGAGGCAGTCAATCGCCTGCGTGATATCATGAAGCGCCTCGGTGTTACGCATGAGCTCATCCGTCAAGGAGCAGAGGGCGACAGCATCGTGCAGATTGGCGATAGTCAGCCGTTTCCGCTGGTGGAGCAATAAAATATAGTAATATCAATCATATAATATGCCACCTCTGTGCGAGGTGGTATATTTGCTATAAAGCGCCAGCTTCCTATGCTTCAATATCATCATCGTTGGCTGCTGCTCCGCTATTGTGGGTATAGTGGAATACCTCGAGCGCAGTACCTAGGCTATTGATTGATTGCTCTGCACTTTCTGCTTTAACGTGCATTATATCGGCTATGTCGGCAATCTTGTCAAGAGACGCCGACATACTGCTGAGCATCTCTTGCATTCCACGTTGCAGCTGCTGGGCAAACGCTTCCTCGTATTCTTCGTGGTTTGGGTCTTCCTCATCTTTCTCATGGTAGCGCCATTGGTCGGCTTTTTCCTTCAATTCATTGAACAGGGTGCGGAGCGAGTCAGTATGGTAGCCAAGTGTATCGGTATCATCATGGCCAGTTCCGTGAGCACCGAGCTCCTTGAAATTGATATCGGCATCGCTACAGCACTTCTGTGCATCAGTAAGAAATGTAGCAAATGCAGTATTGTTGCTATCATCTGATTTTTCTGTTTCAGTAGACTCTGTATCTAGATCAGTCGCTTGGTTTGTATGAGTTGTCTCGTCATCAGTTGATGCTGTATCCTTGCTAGCTTTATCTTCTGTTTCTCTTGCAAGGACATCAAGCTGGTCGCGTACAGTCTGCAGCAGTGCATCAAATTCTTCATAGAGATCTTTACTCTTTGCGCTGAGTAATGATTCGATGTGGCTAACATCATCCTCAAAAAGGGCATCATAATAATCAATATATGCCACCATATCATCAAGATATTGTGGGTCTTTGCTGTGTGCGTTTATCTCTCTTACTTTAATCACTAGACTACCAACCATGTCTGGTTTTTTCTTCCGTACTTTATCGGCATACTCTTTGATAACCGGTGCGCGGTCGACCAGCTTAGTGATACTTGTAATGAGTTGTTCGGGCAGCTGGTTCTCATGCGACGGCTCATTATGCGGTAAGTCGCGTGGGTCACTATTGCCTTGGGGAGGGAGGTTGTTGTTTTTTCTCATGCCTTTACTGTAGCACATAGTGGCAAAATATGGTAATAAATAGAGCAATAGTGCGAAGATGAACCATATAAGACCATAATCGCGCACAATGAGTGTAATTTGCTATACTATACCTATGGCACAAACATTCTTTTTCTACGACCTTGAGACGAGTGGCTTCCGAGCGCAGACGGATCGGATCATGCAGTTTGCCGGGCAGCGGACGGATATGGATTTGCAGCCGATTGGCGAGCCGTATAACTTCCTCATCACCCTCAATGACGACACCCTGCCAAGCCCCGATGCCCTGATGGTGACTGGTATCACGCCCCAGAAGACGCTAGAGGAGGGCTATAGCGAGGCAGCATGTGCGCGGATGGTGAGCGAGGAGATCTTCACACCAGGGACGATCGCTGTGGGGTTCAACAATGTGCGCTTTGACGATGAGTTTATCCGCCATCTGCTATGGCGGAACTTTTATGATCCATACGAATGGAGCTGGAAGGATGAGCGGAGCCGCTGGGATATGCTCGATGTCGTGCGGCTGACGCGGGCGCTGCGGCCAGATGGCATTAAGTGGCCGGTGGATGCGAATGGTCAGCCTACTAACCGTCTGGAGCTCATTACTAAAGCTAACGGCATTGCACACGACAATGCACACGATGCCTTCGCCGATGTGGCAGCTCTGATAGAAGTAACGAAGCTAGTGAAGCGCGCTCAGCCTCAGCTTTTTGACTATCTCCTTGCAATGCGTGACAAGAGGGCAGTGCAGCGGCTGGTCAATCTCGAGACGAGGCAGCCCTTCGTCTATACTAGTGGCCGCTACGATAAGCAGCATGCCAAGACGACCGTCGCCTTTCCGCTGGCACCAGCACCCAATAGCAATGTCTTGGTCTATGATCTGCGCTACGACCCAACGCCGTTTGTGAACCTAAGCCAGCAGGAGCTTGCTAAGAAAATCTTTGCCACCTGGGAGGAGCGCCAAGCCGATGGCTTTGTGGTACTACCGGTCAAACCATTGCAATACAATCGTTGCCCAGCCGTTGCACCACTTGGTGTGCTAGAGCAGGGCGATGGCTGGAGTAAGATCCATCTCGAGGCGGCTACTGTGGCGCGCCACCGCGATATCCTTCTTCGCCATCCCGACTTTGCTGAGAAGCTCCGCACACTCTACGAAAAAAAGCGTGAGTACAAAAAATCGACCGACCCCGAAGGGCAGCTCTACGACAGCTTTGTCTCGGACGCAGATAAGACACACATCGCTGCAGTGCGCAGTGCCGATGCCAAGGCACTGGCAGACTTCCACCCAGCCTTTCGTGATGAGCGCCTGCCTGAGCTACTACTCCACTACAAAGCGCGTAGTTTCCCGCAGAGCCTCAGTGATGATGAGCAAGCCCAGTGGGAGCAATGGCGGAGTACCCACCTGCAGGCGCAGCTGCCGAGCTTTATGGCGTCGTTGCAGCGCCTGGCTAAGGCAGGTACGGCAGATGAGTTTATATTGCAGGAGCTGCAGCTGTGGCTTGAGGCTGTGGTGCCGGTGGATGGCTAGAAGAGCCTTGAGCATCCAAAATATTCACTTTCCCTATTGATTCTCTACTATTTCATTTGAGCAAGAGTAAGAAGCTGGTTGTCTAATCAGCTTGAATCTGAGCAGTCACTCGTCAGTGAATGCCGACTCTTGTAATATTCTTGAGGAGAAAGCGGTGGGGAAGAGAGCCACGAAAATTGATGGGCAGCTCTTTGTAGATTGAATAGAAGAAGCGTTATATAACTAACGATAAATTTTAAGACGCTTAATTGCGAGAGCGTAGATATCAGCCAGCTTGTCGAGGGCGCTGGCAGCGTGGGCAAATCCCTTGAATCTCGAACGTGTGCGAAGGCTCGGCGAGGTGATAAGCCTGGGCGATTGCCGCGATTAGCCGCTCGATCTCCTCATTCTCGGCAATATCAATCACCCGCCCACAGCGGCGGCACGTTGCGTGGTGATGATGACGAATAAAGACATCAGTCAGCTCGAGCTGGTACTTCCAGCCAATCGGTAGTCGTTGGGCAATGCCAAGCTGCTCAAACAGCTCCACGCAGCGGTACACACTCACGCGGTCGGCCACGGCAGTGTACTCGGCAAGCTGGCGCATCGTGCATGGCCCGTGCTGGTAGAGAGCACAAAATACTGCCCGCCGCACAGCAGTTACGCGGTAATGACGCTGGCGCAAGATAGTGGCAAATAGCTCGAGCGAATCATCCATACGAGCAATAGTATAGCACTTATTGCAACAAATTTGCAATAACTTACATGCCTCTCGTATCATACGACCTATGACACAGCAACCACTTATTATGATCACTGGCGCAAAAGTGACGCCAGCCAAATGGCACTTTACCTCGCAGTTTGGACAAATCGAGTATCTGACCTATCAAGGGCAGCACTATAAAATGAACGCTGCCGCTGGCGTTGTGAAGCAGCTCGCTGGGCAGTATGAGCTTTTGGTCGTAGGATACCAACCAGATGATGCGGCACTCTTTGCCGAGACGTGTGGCCTATCAACCGACCGCTTTATCCCAGCTGACCTGCGCCGCGCAGCTGACATCGAGCGGACCGCAAGCCAGGCAGCAGCTCTCCAGCAAGAGCTAGGTGTACCACTCTACGTTGTACACTATGGCGGGGCATCAGATACCAAGGCGGCATTGTCGCACAATAGTCTCCTTGCCCATACCTGGGATATGGAGGCGGCGGCTATCCCTGATTTGGTAGAAAATAATTGCGTCACATTGGTCAAACTGTTGCAAGCACTGCGTCAGCACGGGGTATTTGCCCGCCAACCATACACCAAGGTTATGAGTATCACGGCCGCGGCAGCAGTGCGCGCCAAGGCTCATCTTGGCCTAGATGTAGCCCAGAAAGCGGCTGGCCACGGCTTGCTGCGCTCAATAGCCCTCGATCTTACGCCAGAGAATATCTTTATCACCGAGATTATGCCAGGCAGTACCGACACTGGCTTTTTTGACAACGACTACACGATGGATGAGGCAATCCGCGTCACGCGCGACCTTGGCTATGACAAGACGCCAGAGACGTATCCACTCTTTACAGCCGAGCAAATCGGTGATGCAGTGAAGTATGTCATCACTGCGCAGTGCAATGTGCGCGAGATAGCCCTCTTGCCGTATGGACAGTTCCCACATCTTGGCGCGTAGTTGGCCGTACGTGTGGCTTTGCGCCCTTTGCTCTGTAATAAACCTGCAATACTAATACTCGTGGTATAGCATCATTAAAGAGTCGTGTTGCGGGGGTTACTAACACATAATAAGAATAATCATAAGGAGAAACAATGGAAAAATATAAACAGACACCATCGAATGATCATTCGCTTGAAGTGCTCGGGGTGCTTGGGCCGCTCGGTGCAGGTAAGACGACAACGCTCAACCAGCTGATCGAACGTGTACCGCTCGATACAAGCTACGCAGTTGTGGTAAATGACGTCGGTCAGGACAATGTGGACGCGAGGCGGATTGCTCAGCACCCAGCTAATCGTAGTGAGCAGATTATTCCACTCACGGCAGGCTGTATTGGCTGCTCGGATGCAACGCAGTTCCAGGCGGCGCTCGACCGTGTGCGCGATGCTGGGGTAGACATGCTCTTTATTGAGCCAACCGGGATTGCGCCAGGGACGGAGATCGCTGAGGTGGTAAGCTCAAGTGGCTATGATTTCTCGGCCCTTGCCTTAGTTAACGCACGAACAGCATCACGCGACATGCATTATCAAGTGCTACCGAGCCAATTGGCGGTGGCAGACATTGTTGGTATAACGCACACTCCAAATGATAGAGCAGCACTCACAGTAATCGATTCTGTGCTCGAGCAATTACCTGCCTTGCCACCCGAGGTAGCTGTTGAGCTCATTCGCCCGGGTAGTACAGACTATACAGAGGTGCTGGCGAGATTGCGCGGTGTAGAGCGGCAACTCCATCTTGGCCAGCGAGCAGTTGCCCAGGTGTGCGGCAGCCACTGTCATGACCATCATCACCATGACCATTGCAATCACGACCACGACGTAAGTGCACAATCATTTGCTTTGCGCGGTGATGTTACCTCCGCACAGCTGCGTGAATTCCTTATGCCACTCACCCAAGACTCGAGCGCGCCACTCCTACGGGCTAAGGGTGTAGCAGCAGGCAGGCGCTTCGATCTCGTGGGTGATGAGTGGAATGAGCAACCTGAGCCGGAAGGTACGCCGCGTATCAATGTGATATTTGGTGGGCATATGCCGCAGCATGTAGCGACAACAATGCAAGCATTTGCCTGCCAGGAGGCGATGATGGTGCAAGGGACGAAGAAAGATATCGTTGCCTCGGTGCGTGAGCTACCGCTGGCCGACCGCATTGCGATTATCGAGCAGCGAGTCCAGCAATACCCTGCACCAATTAGCCGCGTGCACGGTGAGTTAATCACTGATTGCGAAGCAGATGAGGGCTACGAAATTGCCTTTTGGCGTCAGTCTGATGATATTCCGGATAATATCAAGCGCCAAGCTCTAGAGCACTATCTGGCGTTTCGCCTAGCCGGTCTGAGTGAGCTGCAAACACACCCTGAAGCGATTGCGCATGATGACGAAAAGCGTGCTTATTGGCAGCGGCGCTATGGTGCAACGCTCGGCTGGAACTACTACCATCTCACCGATATGATCGATCCAGCTATGCAACAGCACATAACGGCCGCGCAGCCAGCTCAGCTGCTGTGTGAAGGGTTTATGGCGCTCGAGCATCTTACCTTTGATGAGGGCAGGGCAGAGGAAAAACCAGAATTTGTCAGTGCGGTGCTGCGTGCGGCGCTGGCAGCAAAAGATGTGACCAGCGAGCAATGCCAGGCGGTACTGCGCCGCGGCCAGCTCCTCTCGGCGCAGCATCCAGAATATGCACAGCGGTGGCAGCAAGCAGCTGCTTCTCTTGAGTGAGTCATATGAAGACTTTTGCGTAGCCTAACTCATCCCATATAAAACACCCCAGTCATCCCCTGGGGTGTTTTGTGTTGAAGGTGGCTTGGCTTAAGCTTATTTTTTGATAAGCTTGAGGATAACCAGCAGCACAACTGCGCCAAAGAAGGCGGTCAGCAGGCTAGCAACGTTAAAGCCGGTCAGCACATCGGCGCTGCCGCCCATCAGGCTGACAAGCCAGCCACCGAGCATTGCACCGATGATACCAACGATAATGTTGGTCAGCGCGCCTGAGTCGGCGCCTTTATTTACCACCTTGGATGCCAGCCAGCCGGCAAGACCACCGATGATAAGCCATACGAGTATAGTCATAGTTGATTGTCTCCTTATCAATAATATTGTTATGCTAGTATACCATAGCTGGGGAGTAAAAGCTATTAGGACGCCTCTGGGCTAAAGGTGACTCGCCCGTCAGCTGCCCTTGCTACCACCGCCATACCTTCGTGGATGCGTCCATCGATAAGCTCCAGCGCCAGCGGGTCAAGAATACGCTTTTGCACCAAGCGCTTGAGCGGCCGGGCACCAAAGCTCGGGTCGTAGCCGTCCCGCGCTAGCATGTCGCGAACGCTCTCGTCAAACGCCAGCGTGATATCGCGGCTGTCTTTGACCTGGCGGGCAACGCGCCCAAGCTGCACGTCAACGATGGCCTGCATAGCCTGCTCGTGAATACGGTCGAAGATCACGATATCGTCGATGCGGTTGAGGAATTCTGGGCGGAAGTGACGGCGCAATACCTCAAGCATGTTATTGTCCAGCACAGACAGGTCATCGCCGGTAAAGTCCATAATCATCTGCGAGCCAACGTTGCTGGTCATGATGATAATGGTGTTGCTAAAGTCGATCGTCCGGCCTTGGCCATCAGTCAGGCGGCCGTCGTCCAGCACCTGGAGGAGCACATTAAAAACGTCGGGGTGGGCCTTCTCGATTTCATCAAACAGTACCACACTGTAGGGGCGGCGGCGCACCGCTTCGGTCAATTGCCCACCTTGGTCGTAGCCTATGTAGCCTGGTGGCGAGCCAATCAGGCGGGCTACGGCGTGGCGCTCCATGTATTCGCTCATATCGATGCGGATCATGGCGTGCTCATCGTCGAATAATTCGCGGCACAGGCTACGGGCTACCTCTGTTTTGCCAACCCCAGTTGGGCCAAGGAAGAGGAAGGAACCGATTGGCCGGTTGGTATCACTGAGCCCAGCGCGCGAACGGCGAATGGCGCTCGCCACAGCGGCTACGGCGCGGTCTTGGCCAATGACTTGGCGGCCGATTGAGTCTTCAAGCTTGGTTAATTTACTTGATTCACTCTCCATCAGCCGCTCGACGGGGATGCCCGTCCAGCGCGCCACCACACTGGCAATATCGTCGGGCGTGACTTCTTCGCGCAGTAAGCGGTCGGCCGGTGGAATGGCGGCTAGTTCCTGGCGAGCGCTCGCGAGCTTTTTCTCTAGCTCTGGCATATCGCCGTATTTAATACGGCTTGCAGTAGCGAGATCCGCATCGCGTTCAGCGATTTCTAGTTGTGAGCGCAGACTGTCCATTTTTTCAGCAGCGGTGTTGACAGTCTGGAGGATGTCCTTTTCGTGCTGCCATTTGGTATCGATGACATCAGCTTTGGCTCGGAGGTCAGCGATCTGCTGCTTAATTTCCTCTTTGCGGACTTTCGCGTGGTCGGATTTATCTTTTTTGAGCGCGGCCTCTTCAATCTCCAGCTGCAAGCGGCGGTTATTGAGTCGATCGAGACTAATCGGCACGCTCTCCAGCTGCATTTTGAGAGCACTGGTTGCTTCATCGAGGAGATCGACCGCCTTATCTGGCAAAAAGCGATCAGGCAAGTAACGAGTAGAGAGCCGCGCCGCCGCTACAATTGCATCATCAGCAATCTTGACGCCGTGGTGGACTTCGTACTTTTCCTTGAGGCCACGCAAGATAGCGATGGTGTCGTCAAAGCTTGGTTCACCAACATAGACTGGCTGAAAGCGTCGCTCCAGGGCTGCGTCCTTCTCGACATACTGGCGGTACTCGGCCAGTGTGGTGGCACCAATCATATGGAGTTTACCGCGCGCTAGGGTAGGTTTAAGCATATTGCCGGCGTCCATGCTGCCTTCGCCTTTGCCAGCGCCGACCATGGTGTGGATTTCATCAACGAAGAGAATGATCTCGCCGGCGGCTTCCTCTACCTCTTTGAGTACACCCTTGAGGCGCTCTTCAAACTGGCCGCGGAAGCTCGCGCCGGCCAGTAAGCTGGAAATCTCCAGGCTAATCAGCCGCTTATCCTGCAGCGACGCCGGTACGTTGCCCTTGACGATGCGCTGTGCGAGCGCCTCGACGATGGCCGTTTTGCCCACACCCGGCTCACCGATCAGCACCGGGTTATTCTTGGTGCGTCGACTGAGGATCTGCATGGTGCGGCGAATCTCTTCATCCCGGCCAATCACTGGGTCGAGCTTGCCCTCGCGTGCTAGAGCGGTGAGGTCGGTACCGAACTGCTCGAGAGGCTTTTTGTTGTCTTGTTGATTCATGGTTGGTGGCATATATCCCTCCTTGTAGTTATATAGTGCGGGCAACAGAACGCCCGGTGAGTTACTTAAAAATGGGTGGCCGATCGCGCTGGGTATCAGCCACGTGGCCTATCGGTATAGTAACAAATTAGCACTCTCGATGCAAGAGTGCTAATTGACATGAGTTTTGATGGGTGCACCTGATTTGTTCAGCACTGCTTTCTTAGCGTTAAGAGCGTGTACCCATAAGAGTAATATAAGATATTGATAGTTTCGGCAGCTCACCCCTCTGAGTGAGATCAAAAGGATATAGCAGCAATCAGTCTCCATTCTTTTGTGTATAATAGACGCCATGACAAACATATATTTTACTCGGGCAATCCAACCGGAGAATGACCACCCCCATTTCTTAGCCAAAGCACTCATTGTTGATGCGACTGGCAAAATTCTCGTCCTTGAGCGCAGTAATACACATCCGCTCTTTCCGCATGGTGCCGACCTGCCTGGTGGCATAGTTGAGCCTGGCGAGACACCGCTAGAGGCAGCACGACGGGAGATAGAAGAAGAGACCGGCCTTGGCTTTGCGCCGAGTCAGCTGAGTGTGGCCTTCGAGCATGTACTGCCGCACCCTGATGGCCAGCGGCTAAGCTATATGTGCTATGCAGCACTCGTTGATGGCGATGCGCCAGAAATTACCCTCAGCTGGGAGCACAGTAGCTACCAATGGCTCACACCAGATGATTTTATGCAGCAGCCTATCACGCCGCGGACTGACTATCCCTTTGCGGCGGCGGTGCATTATATCAGCTCATTGCGGCACTATGCCCAACAGGAACGGCCAGAGCTGCTATAACCGGTGAATGATAAAGGAGTCTATTATGGAATACGTAAAAAGCAACAGACCTGCCATTGCCGTTGATCTCGATGACGTTGTTTTCCCTTGTGCTGAAGGGCTAGTGGCGGCATATAACGAGCATTACGGTACCAACTTTCAGCCTAATATGCCACAATCGACCTGGGACGTACCACAAGAAGAAGTGCAAGAGCGATTTAATGGACTGCAACTGGGGACGACGCCAGGTATGGTGAAGCCTGGTTGGTTTGAGGAGATGCAAGTCCCAGACAGAGAGACGATTGAGGCGTTGCGAAGACTAGCGGCCACGTATCGACTCTATGCAGTTTCGGCTCGGCACTATGGCCTGGCAGATGTGACACAGCAGAGCATCGAAAAGTATCTGCCTGATGTCTTCGAAGAGGTTATTTTGACGCGGCGACCAGTCGAAACTGAGGATGGCATTAAGATAATGACCGGCTCAAAGACAGAGATATACCGGCAGCATAATATGGAGGTTGCAATTGATGACTCGCCGCATCACCTCGAGCGTGGCCTTGCAGGGGATGATGCGCCGCTTGGCTTGGCAATTTTGTTTGGCGAACGGCCATGGCACCCAGGCGCTACGATCGACGATCCGCGCGCTATTGAATGCCGCACTTGGGCGGAGGCGGAAGAGGCCATTGCTCGGTATTTCGCTCGGTAAATTTGAGTGAGAAAAATCTGGCTCTGGATAATACACTGGTTGGCTTGCAATCTGTGATTAGGATGGGCTACTATATTTTCTATGAATCTAACGATGAAACTAACGAGACTCTTGAGAGTTCTCTGGCCAGTACTACTCTGCGCGGTGGTGTGGCAGCTGCTGCAGTTTGCCCCAGCAGATCAGTGGTGGTGGCTGCAAAAAGCAATGAGCCCACTCACGACGATGATGATTTTTCTTGCAGTTTGGCGCTATAGCGATCGGCATCAGCCAACGACGTGGCTCCTTCTCGTAGCGCTTGTGCTGTTTGCTGTGGCTGACTCGCTGGTGGCGTTCTTGCCCTTCTCGCATCTTATCGTTGGGCTGGGGGTGTCTTTGCTAGCGTATCTGGTGCTCTGTGTTATAAATTTGTGGCGTCTCATCTTTGCCCTTGCGAAGGGAGCTGCCAGGCGCATAAATTGGGGATTGCTGCTAGCTACCTTCATGGGCAATGCAATAATGGTATATTCGACACTGCACAACGTGTTGCCGCGTGTAGAAAGCCCGCTCCTTGCTGGAGCAATAAAAGTGTATGCTGCTGTACTTATGGTGCTGATGACGAGTGGGGCAGCGGCAGCTCTGACAGACTATCGGCTACGGTGGAGCGTGGGTAGTTGTAATGGGACAATACTTGCTGCCTCGGAGTCGGCCCTTGCGCTGCAGCTCTTTGGTAAAGCATCTGAAGCATGGATTATCTATAGTATTATGCCATTGTATTGGTGTGGTCTCGTCTCCTATGTTGTGGCAAGCCGACCAAAGAAGGAGCGGCTTACATCACGAGTGTAGCGCCCTAAAAGGTGCGGAGAGACTCAGCTAGCCTCTTAGTGCGAATCTAGTATCTCGCCAGTATACATGCTACAATAAGACGATATGTCGGAGCAGATACGGATTGTTGGGGCGCGCCAGAATAACCTCAAAGATGTCAGTGTGACCATTCCACGCGATCAGTTTGTGGTGGTGACGGGCCTGAGTGGTAGTGGTAAGTCGAGTCTCGTCTTTGATACGATCTACGCTGAGGGACAGCGCCGCTATGTGGAGAGTTTAAGCAGCTATGCCCGGCAGTTTCTTGGTATTATGGATAAGCCCGACGTCGACTCCATTGATGGCCTGAGCCCCAGTATCAGCATCGACCAAAAGTCGACGAGCCGCAACCCGCGCTCCACTGTCGCTACAGTGACGGAGATTTACGATTATTTACGCCTGCTCTTTGCTCGGGTGGGGGTGCCGCATTGCCCAGCTCTTATGCCCGATGGCACACGATGTGGCAAGCCTGTCCAGCGCCGGACAGCTCAGTCTATTATCGACGAAATTATGAAACTTCCTGAGGGGAGCAAACTTATGTTATTGGCACCGATCGTGAGCCAAAAGAAAGGGGAGTTTGCCCACATCCCCGAACAGTACATGCGCAGTGGCTTTGCGCGGGCTCGGGTAGATGGCGTGGTGTATGCGCTTGATGAGTTTCCAGAACTACAGAAGAGTTATAAGCATGATATTGAGCTGGTGGTCGATCGTGTCGTGATGGCACCAACGATGATGAGTCGCATCTCGCAGTCGGTTGAGCAAGCGCTGGAGCTTGCGAGTGGGGTCGTGCAGGTGTTAGACGCCACGAGTGGCGAGATCACGACGTATAGCCAGCGCTATGCCTGTATGGATCACCCAGGCGAGGATATCCCCGAGCTCGAGCCGCGGCTCTTTAGTTTCAACGCGCCGCAGGGAGCGTGTCCGGTTTGCACGGGCCTCGGTACACGTCTGGAGGTTGACCCAGAGCTCATTCTTAACCCCAATCTGACGATTGCCGAGGGAGCAATCCGCCCCTTCAACCGCTTTAATGCCGAAGCGTGGTACATGAAGCGTCTCGCCGCGGTGGCTGAGGAGCACGGTTTTAGTCTGCACATGCCCGTCAAGGAGCTAAGTGATGATGTTGTGCAGAAGGTGCTGTATGGCACAGACAAGCAAAAATATCGCATTCACCTCAGTGGTAATCGCTATTACGACTCGACCTACGAAGGGGTTATCCCTAATCTCGAGCGTCGCCATCGCGAGACCGATAGTGAGTTTATGCGCAAAGATATCGAGCGCTTCATGCGGGAGCGGAAGTGTACGGCCTGCAAGGGTGCACGGCTCAAACCAGTGGTGCTGGCAGTGACAGTCAATGGCCTCTCCATTATGGATATTTGCAATCTCGACGTCGCCAATGCGCTGGATATGATAGGCCAGCTGGAATTTACTGCAGAACAACAGCACATCGTTAAGCTTGTTGTTAAAGAAATCATGGCGCGGCTGGGCTTTATGAACAATGTCGGGCTCAATTACCTCGAGCTGGGGCGGGCAGCGAACACGCTCAGTGGTGGTGAGGCGCAGCGGATTCGCCTTGCGACGCAGATCGGTAGTGGTCTGCAGGGGGTGCTGTATGTGCTGGATGAGCCATCGATTGGTCTACACCAGCGTGATAACGATCGCCTTATCCAGACACTCAAGAACCTGCGCGACCTAGGTAATACCGTGCTTGTGGTAGAGCACGACGAAGATACAATTGCGGCGGCTGACTATCTCGTAGATGTTGGGCCAGGTGCTGGCGTGCACGGTGGGGAGATCGTGGCATATGGCACGCCAGCAGAGGTAGCACGCATGCCGCAGAGCGTCACTGGTCGGTATCTGTCTGGCACGGAGAAGATCCCAGTGCCAGCCCAGCGCCGCCCAATTGAGCAGGGCCGTGCACTAATAATCCGCGGGGCACGCGAGAATAATCTCAAGAATATTGACGTCACCATCCCGCTTGGTGTCCTCACGCTGGTGACAGGGGTGAGTGGCAGTGGTAAGTCAACGCTCGTCAATAGCATTCTCGCGAGCGAGCTCACTGCCCGTTTACATCGCGCCCAAGCAGTGCCAGGTGCACACGATGCAATCGATGGGGTCGAGCAGCTCGATAAAGCAATTGTCATCGACCAGTCGGCAATTGGTCGCACCCCGCGCTCCAACCCTGCTACCTATACCGGTGTCTTTACACAGATTCGCGAGCTTTTTGCGGGCACGCCTGAGGCGAATATCCGCGGCTACAAGCCAGGGCGCTTTAGCTTTAATGTTAAAGGCGGGCGCTGCGAGCACTGCCAGGGCGATGGCGTTATTAAGATTGAGATGCACTTCTTGCCGGATGTCTATATTCAATGCCCCGAGTGCCATGGTAAACGCTATAATCGTGAGGCGCTTGAGATCACCTACAAAGGTAAGACGATTAGCGATGTCCTGGATATGACGGTCGAGCAAGCCTGTGAGTTCTTTGCTAATATTCCTGCAATTGCTCGCAAGTTGACGACGATCAACGAAGTGGGCCTTGGCTATATTAAGCTCGGCCAGCCCGCCACGACCTTTAGTGGTGGTGAGGCGCAGCGTATCAAACTTGCTACCGAGCTGAGCCGGCGCACGACTGGCAAGACACTCTATATTCTCGATGAGCCGACCACCGGCTTGCACACCGCCGACGTCAAGAAGCTACTCGAAATTCTCCAACGCCTCGTAGCGGGCGGCAATAGTATGGTTATCATTGAGCATAATCTTGAGGTTATCAAATGCGCCGACCATATTATTGACATGGGCCCCGAAGGCGGGCAGGGCGGCGGTACCGTCATCGCCAGTGGTACACCTGAGGAAGTCGCGCATAACCCAGCGTCGTTTACAGGGAAGTATTTGCGGCCGCTCTTGGGATGAGGTGAATCTGTAACCCGACGCACCGAGACTCCTTAGACAAGGCTGCGTAAGGCTCTTTATGATAACTAAAAATAGAAAATGATTTCTTTTAGCATAGCAAAAACCTAGGTGGCCGAACTGGCAACTCGGTAATGTCTGAGTCTCTCAATCTCATCGATTCTCACACTCAATCGGATGAAGCGATGAGAAGGTGAGGCTTAAACTAAGAAAGGAGGCTGAGGGCTTAGGAGTTAACCACTTGCCATTATTGCTGATTTAGCAGTGGATTTAATTCACGACAGAATTTCATACTACTTCGCTCATCGCGGACGCGAGGTGGGAGGAGTTTCGCGAGACTTCTGGCGTATGATTCGCCGCCGTCGGAGTCCGGTTGCTCATGACGTGTCACAGCTCCGTCTTGATAATAGAATTTCCACACATCGCAAAACCCGGATGGATGTTCGTGCTTCTTCTCACGGCAACTCACGCCAGCGTAGATTACCTCACTATTGTGAGCAAAAACGTACGTTTTGCACATTTCACCCTGGCGGATCTGTGCCAGATAGCGTTCGGTCATTTGGCGTGCCGGTGCATCGTTGCCATATGCCAGGCCATCCGTCCACCACCAATAGACTGCGAACCCGCCCGCAACCAGTGCCAGAAACAGTACAAGGAGAATGAGTCGTTTAATGCGAATGCGCGGGAGAAATGGTAGCTTCATAACTATACAATACCGCACAGTAAGGGATAATGCAAATTTGCTTGCTATCAGTAATCGGCAACAGTATCCGCGCTATGACCCTTGAGGCATGATAGGATAATGAGAGTAATATATACGTATAAAACCAAGGTAGAGTATATCCACTATGAGATCAAAACAGTCACAACCTGATAAGCAATCATATCGCACTGCCATCCTCCGCTATGCTCAGCGCGATCAAGCGATGCGCCAGCAGTACTTAGTCGGTAGCAGGGCGTGGGATGCATCGCTCGATGCTGACTCGACTGAATTTTTGCGTACGATTGTGGCGGCAATTGGCTGGCCAACAATACGGATGGTGGGCAGTAAGGCTTCGACCGCGGCGTGGTTGTTACTACAGCATTCGCCAGATATCGACTTTATGGAGCACTGCCTTGAGCTGATGAAGGCAGCGCCACGTGGCGAGGTCGCGCTGCGCTATATAGCCTTCCTCGAGGACCGGGTGTGTTTGCTACGCGGTCGGCCACAGATATATGGCTCGCAGTTTCAGGGGCGGGGTAAAACCCTTCGTCTCTATCCAGTCCAAGATACTGAGTGGCTTGATGAGCGCCGTGCAGCGATGGGTCTGCCGCCATTTGCAGAGTATGAACAGCAGATTCGTCAGATGTATGGTGATGAGCCGCCGGCTGCCAGATAAGAGGTATAGGGCAAGAATATCGGATAGTCGAACAAGACAAAATAAAAGAGCCAGCTACTCATACGCTGACTCTTTACACAAATAGTGTGCTAAATAAATGTACAGAGGTTATTTCTTCGTTCGCTTGCCCTTACTGAGTAGGACAGAAAATTGGTACTTGAGCTTATCGCGAGTTGATTTTTGTTTGAGCGCATGGATGACCATCGGTGCAACGGAGATAAGGATGATAATAATTGCGGTCACCTCAATATTAACACCAGCTTTGGTAAGGATTTCGCCTGCAAAGTAGCCAAGATAAGTGAAGATGGCAGCCCATAGCGCACCCCCGACGATATTAAACAAGAGGAACGTATTGTAGTGCATCTTGCTGGCACCAGCGACAATTGGAGCAAAGGTGCGCACAATGGGTACAAAGCGCGCCAGGACAATGGTTAGTGAGCCATGCTTTTGGTAAAATTGCTCGGCCTGCTCGAGGTATTTTTTCTTAAAAAAGCGCGAGTTGGGCTTGAGAAAAAGTTTGCGCCCGACTTTGTGACCAAAGGCGTAGCCAGTGCTATCGCCCAGGATTGCCATAAGAGCGATCGCTGCAACAAAGAGATGAATATTGAGTGGGTGGCCAAACAGGCGAAGGATCTCTTGATTCACCATATAGCCTGCCGTAAAGAGGAGACTATCCCCTGGCAAGACAAAGCCGATCAAAAGGCCAGACTCTGCATAGACCACGAGCAAAACCGCGGCAATGCCGAGGCCAGTAATTGCATGTATAAGTGATTCCATCGCGCTTTAGTATACCATACTTTGCTCGGGGAAGGGAGCTTTCTATCGCTTTTGGCCCGTGCGGCACAAAAATGCTATACTAAGGAGGCAATATTACTTAACTCCGGAAACATATCCGAAAGGAGAACTATGGGAGATAAGATAACACTAAGGATCGAGACGCGATCAATTCATGGTAAGAAAGTTCGTCAATTGCGCCGCCAGGGCATAACGCCAGCGGTGGTGTATGGTGCTCGTATGGAGGCTGCTGATGTGCAGGCACCGAGTGGTGAGGTGGCAAAGGTTGTGGCTGCAGCTGGCCGCCACACACCAATTCATTTGACAGGGGTCAAGCGGCGCATTGCGCTTATCAAAAGTATCGATTACGACCCAACGCGAGTGGGTGTGATTCGCCACATTGCCCTGCATGCGGTGCGTGCAGACGAGCCGGTTACGGCAGAGGTGCCAGTGCGCCTTATTGGTATGGGTGAGTCTGAAGCTGAGAAGAATGGACTGGTCGTGCTGCAAGCAATTGAGAAGGTTGAGGTGAAGGCCTTGCCGATGGACTTACCTGAAACGCTTGATGTGTCGGTGCTTGGTCTAGCCAGTGAGGGTGACCGTGTCACAGTGGGCGACATCACACTGCCTGAGGGTGTTGAACTGGTCGAGCATGACGATGGCCGTGAAGGTACTGCCGATGATGACGTGACGGTGAAGGATCTCGTCATTGCGAGTGCCTACGAGCCAAGTGCCCTTGCTGCCGCTAATGAAGCTGCCGCTGGTGCCGCCGAAAACGCGGATGCTGAAGACGTTGCTGCCGAGCAGGGTAGCGACGATAATGCAGCAGCATAGCACCTAGTGAGTAAGTACGTCATGCGACGTATGTAAAGGCGGTGAAAAACAAAGAAACCAGTCATATGAGGCTGGTTTCTTATGCTATGCCGGCCGTAATTATGCAGCCGCTACACCGCGAGAAATCCGCCATCCACCACAATCTCCGCCCCATTGACGTACTGGCTCATCGGCGTACCAAGCCACAGCGCAGTGCAGGCAACGTCATCGGGCTGGCCCAGATTCTTGGCAGGAAGGCGGAGGTTATAGGTGAGGCCAGTCTTGATGATGGAGAAGTCGAGCTTCTTGAGCGCCGCAAGCCCCATCTTCTGAGCACCTGGTGTGCTGATGCCGCCCGGCAAAATAGTATTGACCTTCCAACCACTCCGCCCAAAGTCTTTGACGAGCCCACGGCTCAGCGCGAGAACACTGGCTTTGCTCATGGCGTAGAGCGTCATGTCGTAGGTCATACCTTTGAGGGCTTCAATGGAGCTGATGTTGATGATAGTGCCTGGTGCTGTGCGGCGAGCGATCATTTCTTGACACATGGTGAGCACTGCCCGAGTGTTGATCTGGATTGTTTTGTCGAAGCTTGCCTGGTCTATATTAGCGAGCTTGACTGGCGCGAAAATACCAGCGTTGTTGATGAGAATATCTGGTGTTGGGGTGATGTCGTGCCACAGCGAGGTGACAGCGTTGTGGTCGGAGAGGTCAACGATATGCGTCGTGACGGCGGCGTTAAATTGCTCACGTAGCTCGGTAGCGGTTTGCTGCAGTGCGTCGGCATCGCGATCAACAAGCTGGAGGGCAGCACCAGCCTCGGCATAGCGCCATGCGATCGCCTTGCCAATGCCCATCGCGGCACCAGTGATGAGTACCGTCTTGTTCGTCAGCTTCAGTAATTCGTGCAGGGGAGTTGGATGTGTTGTCATGTCATTAGTATAGCATAACCAATATGAATCGGGTGTAGTATCTATTGCAAGAGTTTCATACCTTAGGCTTTGAAGCCTATGTCTCCCTATGTTAGTAGTATACGAGGTGATATTTCTTTGAGCGGATTGGCTTCTCAAAATGAACACTAGAAGCAGAGGGTGTTTGCACTGAGCATATAGGGTTTGGAAAATAATCGAAGAAAAGCATTGTCTTTTTATTGTAAATGAATTACAATAGCTGCATGGAGCAATCAGTGCAGCGCCGGACAACGAAATACACCGATCGAGTGATCGCGATTCTTCGCCAGCTGCAGCATGCCACCAACGCCGAGATTGCGGCCGCACTACGTCATGACTACCCCCGTGTCAGCGCGACTACTGTACACCGCATTACCCAGCGGTTGCAGGCGGATGGGGTGATTGGCCTTGCACCAGCAACGGAGCATGGCTGCCTACGCTACGATAGCAATCCTGTGCCGCATGACCACTTTGTCTGCAGCTCCTGCGACGGCCTACATGATATCACCATCGCGCCAGCGCTGCGGCATGAGCTTGCGCGGCAGGTGGCAGACTGCCTTGTCGATGGGCCGCTCATCATTACTGGCACATGCCACCCCTGTCATCACGATAATCATAATTCATAAGGAGAAAACCATGGCACTATACAATACCACTACCAAGCAAGAATTTGAGGAGCATGCTCTCCAGAGTGAGCGGCCAGTGCTGGTCGACTTTTGGGCACCGTGGTGCCCACCGTGCCGCGCAATGGCACCACTGCTTGAGCAGATTGCTGAAGAGACGGAGTTCGACGTTGTCAAGGTTGATACCGAAGCAAGCCAAGACAATGCAGCGCTTGCCTTGCAGCACCAAGTGCAGAGTATCCCTAACATGAAGATCTTCAAGAGTGGTGCTGTGGTGGCAGAGCTGGTTGGCATGAAGCCAAAGCAAGTACTGGTCGACGCTCTGCAACAAGCAGACGCCTAAATTTACCCTCTAACAGATTTCCTCCTCAGGACCGGCACAGATGTGTTGGTCCTTTTGTTATGGAGTGTTTTGCTTTCGCTAGCAGCAAGCCCATTAAGCTGGTTTGTCTATTGCTGGATCAAATAACTCTAGGTAGGAGTGCAAGGTAAAAAGTAGATAATCACAACATATCTGGTATACTATAGGGGCACAAGCAATAGGTAAAACTAGCAAGGAAATAGTGTCATGAAAAGAGTAAAAAAGGTTCTACTTGGCATAGTTATAGTGATTGTATCGATAGTAGTCATTATAAGTATTTTGTATTGGGTAAATAGTGCTGAAGGCGAGCGTTTATCTAAGGTGAAGCAGCGTACTTATGATCAACATAGCTATCTCAAGGGGTTAAACCGTGATGATATTGCAAAGAGTTCTCTGCCAGGCGTAACGATATCGCCAATCAACAACCAGCATATCAATGGCTATCACTTTAAGCCTCAGCAGATAAAACACAAGGGGTCGATCATATTATTTGGAGGCAGCGAAGGATCAGTCAGTCCAAATACGGCAGCACTATTGTCTCTGAACGGTTACGAAGTATTTGCAATGTATTTCTTCGGTAAAGGGAACCTCCAAAAAGAATTAATGCGTGTGCCGCTAGAGCAGTTTGAACACATTAAGGCGTACATCTCAGCGAATACTCAGCAGTCAAAACCTCTAACGGTAATTGGTACGTCGAAGGGTGCTGAGCTTGGTCTACTCCTTGCTTCGTATTATCCAAATGATATTGATAACTTAGTGCTGTACTCGCCCTCAGCGTATGTGTGGCAGGGCCTGTCGATGGATTATTCAAATGTACAGTCATCATGGACATATAAAGGTAAGGACTTGCCCTTCTTGAAATTAAGTGATGCATCAGGTTCGGCGACGGCAGGATTCTTCGCTGATATGATTATTGGGCGGCCAAGAGAATTTGCGACTATGTACGAGAGCATTATCCAGCGAGCCACTAATAAATCAGAGGCTACTATTCCAACGAATAATGTTAGAGCTAACTTGCTTATGTTTGCTGGCGGCAAAGATAGTGTATGGCCATCGGCGACGATGGCGCAAACCATCAAGCAGCATTATCCGCGTTCGAGCCGCCTTGAGGTGTATCCAAATGCTGGCCATGTATTCTTCGGCCCACCTGTTATCCGTGGTATGCGAGCTGGAGGAGAATATGACGCGAACGAAACAGCGAAAACACAGAGTGATGCAATTCTTCTCAAACAGCTTGACTCGTGGACGAAAGACAACGAGCAGAAGGCATAAATATCTAGTTAGGTATTAGAAAAATACCGTTTCGCTTGTTGAATCATATATGCTCCAATATCTCCTTGGCCAATGATGCGGTTTACATCGTTGATATCAACAAGGGTATGTGCAATGATATCACCACCAGGATCGTGAGTAAACTCGCCAATTTTCTTGAGCTTTGTATAGACACGAAACTGGTACACGCGCGTGCCGTTTGGCTCAAGGCAGCACTGGTATCCGAGTGGTTGCCATTCAATAACGCGCATGTTGCACTCTTCTACCATCTCTCGTGTGATGGTTTGCTCAATTGTCTCTCCAGATTCAGTTTTACCGCCAGGGAGATTATAGCTCTTCTTGACTGCATTATAGACGAGCGGAACGGAACCAGCTAAATCACCGATCGTATAGACTTGTTGCCAGGGGAGATCGGGTATAGCAGATTTTTGTCGTATAGTACACCAAGAAACAAAAATGGTTTTGCCGCCATACTGAAAGGAAGATGATATATCGTATACCATAGACAAAACTATATTACGAAACGGAAAAAGATAAAATAGCTTTTGATAGCTACTTTCGTGTATACTATGCACTAAAGAATGCGTCAAGAAAAAACACTCCTACCAATCTGTCAAGCGGGCGATCCGGTGCTGCGTGAGAAAGCGCGGCATGTGAGCCGCGAGGAGATCACGACGCCAGCGGTGCAGCAGCTTATTGCAAATATTAAGCACACCGTGGCGGAGAGAGACTATGGGGTTGGGCTGGCTGCGCCCCAAGTGGGGCAGGCCTTGGCGCTGAGCGTGATTGCTATCAAGCCGACGCCAAACCGCCCAGACCGCGAGCCATTTGAGCAAGTTATTATCAATCCATCATACACTGGCATTGGCCAGACAACGGGCATGTGGGAGGGCTGCGCCAGTGGCGATGAGGGGCGGCTCTTTGCACAGGCGCAGCGCTACCAACAGATCAATGCTCAGTGGGATGATGAGTGGGGTGAGCATCATACTGCGGTGCTGGATGGCTTTGTTGCTCATGTCTTTCAACACGAAGCTGACCACTGTCAAGGCATACTTTTCTTTGACCGGGTGGCAGATACGACGACCTACATGACGGCAGCAGAGTATCGCAAGCGCGTCGTGCGGCGGTAAGTTGCATTTTTAAGCCCCGCTCCGCTCGCTTCTCTCAAGATCAGTGATTATTCGCCAAGAACGATTGCTTAACTTGCTGGTAGGCGTCGCGGAACGGCACACCTTTTTCCACCAATTCATTGATTTTGGCAACAGTATAGAGCTCATCGGTCATTGCCTCAGCCAATCGCTTAGTGTTGGCTTCTAGCTCGCTCACGCACAGTGCCAAGACCTCCAGAGTGTCGAGCGCCGAAGTGAAGGCATCCATGGTGATCTTTTTGGTTAGTTGTAAGTCACGGTGATAACCACTGCCAGCACCTGTCGAAATGGCTTGCAGCTGCAAGGCGTAGTTTGGATAAGCGTGGGCGGTGGCCCGCATGATCTCGAAGACATCATAGTTACGCTTGTGCGGCATGATGGACGAGCCCGTGGTCATAGTGACGGGTAGCTTGAAATAGTTAAACTCCTGCGAGGTAAATAGCAACATGTCTTCAGCAAATTTGCCAGCAAAGACCATGATTGGGTTGAGCGCCTGTACGGCAATCAGTTCAAAAACGCCGCGCGACAGGCCGCAGTACATGGGGTTTTCCTGTACTTTGGCGAAGCCTAGTTCGCTCGTTGTCATCTGGCGGTCAAGTGGTAGGGTAACGCCAAAGCCAGCGGCGCTACCGAGCGGATTTTGGTCGATGGCGGCGATGCTGTGTGTGACTAATTGCTGGAGATCATGAAACGCATCCTGATATGAGCCAAGCCACATACCAACGGTAGTAGGCATAGCCTTTTGGGTATGAGTGTAGCCAGGCATTTCGGTCTGGCCAATGGCAGCGATTTTGCCAGCATAGGCCTGGGCGACTGTCTCCAATGTGTCCGCTACTGCTTCAAGCTCCGTTTTGATGAACAGTCGCATCATCACCAATGCTTGGTCGTTGCGGCTTCGGCCAGTATGAACCTTTTTGCCAATCGATCCAAGTTTTTCTGTTAGATATAGCTCAATGGCGGTGTGACCATCTTCGTGTTCGCTGGTGAGGGTGAAGGTACCGGTTTTCCACTCGTTGAATAGCTCGTCCAAGGTTGCTGCCAATTGTTGATATTCATCGCTAGTTAGCACGCCAATTTTTTCTAGCATGTGAGCGTGCGCTTTGGTCGCAGTGATGTCGTGACCGAGTAAGTGCTGGTCCAATACCTGATCATCGCCAACGGTGTATGCCTCGACCAGTGGGTGGAGTGAGCCAGTTGCGGTTGATTGCCATAGTTTACTTGCCATAAGAGTATGCTCCTTCAGCTGTTCGCTGACTTAATGAATATAATTCAATGAATCCGGCGGACGAATTCTGGTTGAATGCGGCGTTGGAATCAAACGTTGCAAGATTGATATCAAACAATGAATGTGGTGAATCTACGCTGACGACGGTGATGGTACCTTTGTGCAGGCGGACTGTCGCCGTGCCGGTGACTTTTTGGTTCTGATCATCAATGTAGGCATTAATGTGATGGACGGCTGGCTCGTACCACTGAGCTGCGTAGGTGAGGTAGGCCCATTTTTTGTCCATATCGGCTTTGAGTTCATTTTCAACGCGGGTTGACACCAATTGCTCAAGCTTTTGATGGGCAGCAATCAAGATGGCAGCACCAGGGTTTTCATAGACGCCGCGTACCTTCAGCCCGACCAGCCGATCTTCAATAAGAGTTGATACGCCGACGCCGTGTTTGCGGCCAATCTGGTTGCAGTGCTGGATGAGCGCTTGAAGTGAAAAGTGACGATTATCGACAGCGACGGGCACGCCTTTAATGAATTCAATGGTGATATCTTCGGCTTCGTCTGGTGTGTATTTAATGGTCGAGCACCAATTGAGAATGGCGTGGTAATTTGGCTTGAGCGATGGTGATTCAATTTCGCCGCCTTCGCTGGTGATGCCCCACATGTTCTCATCGGTCGAGTAGGGCGATTCCTGGGTGTGTGGCACGGGGATGTTGTGTTTCTTGGCGTAGGCAAGTTCTTCCTCTCGGCCCATACTCCACTCACGTACTGGTGCTAAGATCTTGAGTTTAGGGTTGAGCGTGGTGATGTACGTTTCGAAGCGAACTTGGTCGTTTCCTTTACCGGTGGCACCATGTGTGATAACTGTGCAGTTGTACTTTTTGGCATATTCGACGGCTAATTGCGAAATAATGATGCGCCCCAGTGGCGTGCAGAGGGCATAGCCGCCTTGGTAATCGGCATTGGCTTTGATGGCCAGCGACAGCAGCTCATCGGCGAAGCGGTCGCGGGCGTCAACCGTGATGGTTTCTATAGCGCCGAGCATTTTGGCCTTTTCGGCGATGGCGTCGAGATCGTCAACAGTCTGGCCAATATTAACCGTCAGGGTGATGACATTGCAGTTGTACTTTTCTTGGAGCCACTTAAGTATGACGGAGGTGTCGAGGCCTCCCGAATAGAGCAATAGGCACGTGTCAAATTCGCCATTTGTCGCCTCGTGGCTGGCAACTTTAGTGTAGTGAGGTGTGTCGTGATTCATATCCTTCCTTTCTATAATAATTAAAAAGAGCCGCTCGGATGAGGGCTCTTTTGTTGGTTTTATACTATACGACTAATTAGCCCTCTGAATCAGAGCGGCGACGACGAGCAACGATAACGATGTTGTGTCGATATGTCATACTAACACCATAGCACACTGGGCGTGTTTTTCACAATACTTTTATATAAATCTTAAAATTCTCTCTTCTCGTGTTAACCTACTCACCCGCACTTCATCCGATGGAGTGTGAAATCGATCGTTATGATCGATTTCAGCCCAGCGCAAGAGGTCGATGTCTAGGAGACGTCGACCCTTATAGTGTTCCGTCGGAAGGAGTGCGGGTGGGGAGCGCGAGAGAACGGTGAAGTTTTGAGACTCAAGCACTTTTCATATAAAATTGCGATGCGCTACAATAGTCCTATACATTGGTATGACGAGGGGATAAAATTGTGCAGCAATATAACGAAGAAGGGCTTAGCATGGACGTATGAGTGGACGAGCAGTGAATATTCTCCTCGTTGAAGACGAACCAATCCTCCGGACTGGCACTGAGCAGTTCCTCGCGCAGCGCAGCTTTACGGTGTTGGCGGTGGCTAGCGGTGAGGAGGCGCTGGAAAAATTTGCTGAGGCGGATGTTATTATCCTCGATATTATGCTGCCAGGGATGAGCGGGATCGAGGTGCTACACCAAATTCGTCAGACCAGCGACGTGCCGGTACTCATGCTAACGGCACTACATGATGAGCCGACGCAGATCGCTAGTTTTGACGAGCTGGCGGATGACTATATGAGTAAGCCATTTTCGCTCGTGATTTTGGAGAAGCGAATTAAGGCGCTGCTGCGCCGCCAGCAACCCACCGTAACCTTATGGCGGCGTGGCCTAGCCTCGGTGGATTTTGCGGCCTATCAAGGGTTTTATGATGACAATGACGCGCACCTCAAGCCCAAGGAAGTGCAACTACTCAAGCTACTGGTAGATAATCCAAACATGGTCTGGAGCCGGCAGGCTATTATCGACCGACTGTGGCGCGATGATGAGGTGCCGTTTGACCGAGTGATTGACGTTTACATCAAAAACCTGCGCAAGAAATTGCACCTCGACTGCATTGTCACAGTAAAGGGAGTGGGTTATCGCTATGAAACGGCTTAAATTATTTCCTAAAACATTTTTGGTGTCGATCGGCCTGTTTGCAGCGCTGATCATCCTCGTGCATGCGCTGGTCTACACCTTGATGCCACAATTTTATCTACAGCAAAAAGAGCGCGAGGCGGCGGATAGTCTCACGGCGCTGACGACCAAGCTGCGCGGCAAGTCTACCGAAGACATACGCCGCCTGAGCCAAGAGTTTGCTACCATGAACAACGTTAATATCACGCTGACAATTGACGGGCGCGACCAGTATTTTCAAGGCTTTGAGTCTATCAATATTGTGACGGATAGTGGCAAATCGGTTGACACCAGCGTGGTAAAAATCGCTGATGGGCAAACGGTCGATCCGCGCTCGGTGATTTTGCAGCAGGGTAGTGTGACGGATAAACAGGGGCGAGCGATCGCGGTCAAGCTACTGGCCGACGTGGCACCCGTCACTCAGGCCAAGCTTGCCACGCTGCATGTATTACCGTATACCATGCTTGGCTCGCTACTGGTAGCGCTGCTGTTTTCTTACATTTACAGCCGCTTTGTAACGCGGCCGATTCGCCAGATGGCGGCGGTGACCACGACCATGCAGCGGCTGGAAAAGGACGCGCACTACCCAGTGAATAGTCATGACGAGATTGGCGTGCTGGGGCGAAATATTAACGAGCTCTATCAAAATCTGTGGCAAACGATTCGCTCGCTGGAGCACGAGAATAAGCGGATCACCCAGTTAGAAAAGGAAAAAATCGCTTTCCTTCGCGCGGCCTCGCACGAGCTGAAAACACCACTGGCGGCCCTCCGGATTATGCTCGAGAATATGCAACTCAACATCGGCGAATATAAAAATCGCGACCAGTACCTGGCGGAATCGGTGGCGCAGGTTGACCGTGTGGCGGCAATGGTGAACGATGTCTTGCGCTCTGGCAGTGTGGCCGAGCAGGCTCTGCGCCAAGAGAAGCAGCTGAGGGTCGATAAGCTGATTACCGAGGTGGTTGCTGACTATACACTACTGGCAAAAACGCGCGGCATGACTTTCGCGGTTGACGCACGTCCGACGACCATTCACGCCAACCGCGACATGATGCGCCATGTCATCTCGAACTTGGTATCAAACGCGGTACGCCATGGCGACGCCGGCAGCGTGATAAAAATTACTTGTAGCCAGAATAAGCTGGCTATCGAGAACGCCTGCAAACCACTCACCAAACAGCAACTTCAGCATGTTTTTGATCCGTTTTATCGCAGCCCTAGCGACAAGAAGCAGCACGCTGATAGCAGCGGCATCGGCCTCTACACCGTAAAGATGCTGCTCGACACCAAGGGCCTGGACTACAGCTTTGCGCCACACGGGCGGGGTATGCGGTTTGTGGTAAAGCTCGCGTCATAGAGCATTAAACCTTCGTAATAAAAGGTGTTGTAGCCAGGGCTTCTATCTTCTTGGCTATGTCTGTAAAATCGTCCATCTCCTTAAAACTATCCCATGCTACCCAGGCAAATGTACTCGATTCTCTTTGGTCGATCGTGATAGCTAAGTCGTCATCACTCCAAAATAAATACTGTAGGTCGTAATGATAATGTGCCTGCTCTTGCTTCTTTGGGTTTTCGGGTATATATTGCACACCAATATTAAACGGGACGCATTTGTTGTGTATATCGACATATTGGTAAAGTAGCTGTGCGCTATTAATACCAGTCTCCTCATGTAGCTCACGCCGAGCAGCATCAAGTGGGGAATTATCACTTTCGTCAATATGTCCACCTGGTTGGAGATACTTTCCAAGGAAGTTATGATGAACAAGGGCAACGTGATACGTGCTTTTTGAAACGACAAATGTCGAAGCAGTAAAATGTCCCAAGAAATTTTTGCGGTCGATTAATTGGTTGTCGCTTTGTCTAGAGAGTTGTTTCTTGAGTGTTGTAAACGCCTCACCACTGGTATCATAATACTTGCTGTAGGTATCAAATAGCTGCTTGTATACACCCATATGAAACGACATTTCCTTTCTTTTTGTTAATTGCCCAATAGAGTATGACGTGCCTAGAAGTACCGTGTTAACTCAATTATTTTCCTCTCTTAGCTTATTCTTGAGGTCTCGAATATAGCGCCTTTGCTGTTGATGTAGATAGAAGTAGACAAAGGGTTTAATAATAAATCTCTTTGCGATAATATCCTCGGTGAATTCGAGATTCGTCATCGTACCGTGCTGCGAGAATACGCCTGTCCAGTGGCCTTGAATGGCGTCATTTTCTATATCAAACTCCCACGATTTGTATTGGTCTACATGTGTCACCCTGAAATGAGTCTCAACTCCTTGCGTGGTCACCTCAATAAAGTTAGATTCATCGATTACTTTTATGGCCTGCAAATCACTGCGCCAGCGAATGTCATTAAGGTTAGTAACCGTATCCCAAACTCTTTCAACTGGGTATGATAAAGTGGCGGTTATATGTGATTTTGTCATATAAAGAATAATCTCTTAAATAGCACTTCTTCTAGTATACTTGGTCTATCATTATGGGGAAAATACAAAATGCTCACTTTGACAGTGACTCATGAGTAACAATGTAATTATTACGCCCAACTAACGGTGGCAAAAGTGCTATAATCTAATAGATATAACATCAGCAAAGCTCAACCCGTAACGAGGAAATCATGGATGGATTTATTCTAGTGGCAATAAAATTGCTCATTGGCTTTTTTGCCCTGACGATAATAATTAATCTTTCAGGAAAGGGTAATTTATCGCCATCATCTGCTAGCGATCAGGTGCAGAACTATGTGCTGGGCGGTATTATTGGCGGCGTTATTTATAACAATGAAATCCAAATACTGGACTACATCGGTATTTTGTGTATATGGTGCGCCCTGGTGCTGATGTTGAAATGGGTCAAGCAGCATAATGTGAGGGCAAAGCAGCTCATAGACGGCAAGGCATTAATTATTATTGATAATGGAAAAATCAACATTGAAAATTGCAAGAAAGTTGGCTTGAGCGCTCATGACGTATCTTTCAAATTGCGAACGCAGAATATCTATTCGACAAAAAAGGTAAAAAGAGCCGTCGTAGAGCAAGATGGTGAATTGATCATCACGCAGGAAGGGGAAGAAAATCCAAAATTCCCATTAATAACGGACGGGCAGCTACAGACTGATATTTTACAGGTAATTGGCAAGGACGAAACGTGGCTACTGAAAGAAATGAAAAAGCAGGGGCTGAAGGCGTATAGCGATGTGTTTTTGGGAGAATATGTGGACGGGAAGTTGATTCTGACGGCTTATTAGTGGAATATATGAAAATTATTACCAAAAAATCTTACCCTGATTTATTCGAAAAAGTCCTATCGGGCGAGAAAACATTTGATATGAGGGTGGCTGATTTTGACATCCAACCTGGCGATATTCTGGAACAAGTTGAGGTAGACTATGACGGAACGCCAACCGGCCGCACGGTTCGCCATGTGGCCGGCGAAGTTTTACGCACGAAAGAGATTGATTTTTGGAAACAAGAAGACGTTGATCAATACGGTTATCAAGTAATGTCGCTTACCGAGCGGGTTGATTAGTACGACTATAGATTTTCCATGGCAGGTTCTGCCTTGGGAAAAAATCAAGAGAATGCCGAGCCAAAAACCTAAAAAATGTCATCATACATCAGGACATTTTGTCTTAAAGTATAGTGACAAACCGAGCAACTCTAAGGTGTTATATCTATATTTTTGTCCTCTTATCTTGATCAGTGAAAAATAATCTGATATGATTTTTGTATGATAAATCCTCGTTTTGATTCTCCTATCACTAATACTATTTTTGAGATTGAGAATATGCGCAATCGTTATATACACGGCTCGACTCCACCTTGGATATTTCATGATATTAAAAATATTATATATCTTATGGAGAGTGTTGCCTCCGCGCGGATTGAAGGGAATAATACTACCCTTGTTTCTGCTGCGATTAGCTCGATAGAAAATAGTGAGGAAGAAGAAATTGACGAAGTAAAGCAGTTTCTGAATATCCGTAGGGGTCTGGATTTTATAGACGAAACGATAAAAGCTGGCGATGACATCACATTGGCAATAATCCGCGAGCTGCATAAAATTGTAGTGAAGAATTTACCTCTTAATAAAGATGGTGCGGAGCATCCTGGACAACTTAAGACCAGAGATAATCGAATTAATAAAAGCGCAGCAAAAACAACAAGTTATCTGAAGGTTAAGGAAGAGCTTGAGGACTTGTTACGCGCGGTGAACATGCGAGAGGCACCTCAGTTCGATATCATCAATATAGCTCTTGCTCACCATAGATTTACGCTGATTCACCCTTTTGAAAATGGCAATGGTCGTGTAGCTAGGCTCTTTACATACGCCATGCTGGTTCAAAAAGGGTTTATTCACAATGCGTCCGTATTGAATCCGTCTTCGATTTTTTGCATTGATCGGCGACGATATTATGAAATGCTAAGTGTAGCTGATAAAGGAATAGAAGCAGGAGATGATTCGCTACTTGAAGAGTGGTGTCTTTATGTCGCAGAAGGGATAAAGGAGGAAATCAAGCGAACCATGCAGCTCCTCGATAAAAAAGAAGTTGTCGAAAAAGTAATTCTACCAACTTTGAAACGAGCAGTCGAGATAAAAGCTTTATCTGACGAAGAAAGGCAAATTTTAGAGGTTGCTGTTAAAAAAGATGTGATTCAGGCTCGAGATGTTTCTATGATTTTCGGCGGTAATTCTTCAGCTAACGATAGGCGGCGGTCAAGGAAACTACGAGAGCTAACAGACAGAGGACTGTTGTATTACAGTAAAAAAAAGTATGCTCTGACTCTATCTAGGAATAAAGAACTGCTGCCAATACTACTGACCGAAATGTCAAATAGCGGTTTAATCGTTATGGAGTAGAATAAGCTCGCCCATTTCACATTCCTTTCACATCCACTTGCTACACTGACATAGAATCAAGAAAGGAGATCTATGTCATTTGTGCAACGTGCCTGGTTGTATATCACCAGGAAAAAACTCAAAACGCTGATTTTGCTGGCGATTTTGCTGTGCATGTCGACGATTATGCTGAGTGGATTTGCCATCAAGCATTCGACCGACGCAGCGGCACAGTCGCTGGACAAAACGCTCAAGGCTGGCTTCACGCTGGGCAATAATCCGCGCACCAATCCGGGAACGGCGCGCGGCTCGGGAACGGTGTCGAACAAAGACATCAACGCGGTGAAGAACCTGGAGGGCGTGACGGATTATGTCAAACGCCAGAACGCCACGGTTGATTTCATTAATACCAAACTGGTGCCATTACCGAGTGGCGACAGCGGCTATGACGCCGAGAAAGACAAGCAATTTGGCAACGCCGCGACCATCATCGGCGTTAATACATCTGAGCTTGAAACCAAGTTCCGGGCTGGCGCGCTCAAGCTCATCGCTGGCCGGCACATCACCAAGCATGATTCGCACACAATTTTGGTGCACGAAGCTTTTGCTAAGGCTAACAACCTGAAGCTTGGCAGCAAGATAAAGCTAAAGGCCAATCAATACGACACCGACAATGAACATCCATCCAAGGACGAAGTTGAAGTAGAAATCGTCGGTATATTTAGCGGCACAAACCCAAAGCAGGCGACGTACCAGGTGGAGCTGTTTGAGAATTTGTTCTTGACTGACGTCGCGACGACCCGCCAGTTGAATGCGTATACAGCGCACAATGAGATTTACCAGGACGCGACGTTCTTTACCAAAGGCACCAAGCAGCTCGATGAGGTGATGGCGCGAGCACATAAATTGCCAGTTGATTGGCAAAAGTACCAGCTCAATAAGAACAGCCAGGAGCTCGCTGGCGTGACTGGCGCAGTCAATGGCGTGTACGGCTTAATCGACGGTATGTTGTGGGCAACGGCGCTAGTCAGCGTCGCGGTGATCGGCATGGTGCTGTACTTGTGGATGAATGAGCGCAAGCGTGAAGCGGGCGTGCTCTTGGCGACGGGCGTGCCGCAGTCAAAGATTGTGCTGCAATACATCGCTGAGCTAGTGATGATCGCGGTGCTGAGCTTCGGTGTGTCGTACGCTACTGCAGGGTTAATTGCCCAGCAACTGGGCGACCACGTAGTGTCGCAGGCGGCGCAGAATGCCACGCGTCAAGCGGGCAGTTCCCTCAACGGTGCGTCGCTTGGTGCTGACGCTGACTCGGTGACATCATCGCGCACGCTGGACAAGGTGACGGTTGGTGTGCAGCCGACGGATCTGCTGGCGGTGTGGGGCGCTGGACTGGCGGTGATTATCATTGCGGTGCTGCTGGCTTCGCGGCCGATTACCCAGTCAACGCCAAAAGAATTACTAACCGAAGTGGACTAGGGGCGAATGATGACGATTATCACACGAGCCTGGACGGCTGTGACGCGCAAACGGCGTCGCAGCCTGACCATCGCCCTGATCATGACACTGATTTTCACGCTGCTCATCGGCACGCTGACGGTGCAGCAGACGATGGCGCAGCTGAAGCAATCGGTTGAACGGAATATCCGTGCCGGCTTTAGCATCGCCAGCAAGCAGCCATCGGGCGAGGTGCCGATGGATATCGCGCAGCGGGTGCAGCGCCTGGACGCAGTGAAAGCGCACAATTTCCAGGCAGAGACCAATGCGGGGCTACCGGGTAAGCAATTGATCGACACGGCAGGCAGCGGCGTGCAGCTGGACGCTGGGATCGCTGGTGAAGCGAAAGTGACTGGCGCGACGCAGAGCGATTTGCTAAGCGAGTTCACTGGTCGATTTTACCAACTGGAGCAGGGTAGGCACTTGACAGAGCGCGACCAAAACGCGGCCCTCATTCACAAAACCTTCGCCGAGAAAAATAATATCAAGCCAGGTGACAAGCTGGACATTACCAAAGACGGCAGGCGGGTGACGGTGACTGTCGTAGGGATCTTCAGCGGCAAAGGTGAAAAGCCAGCGGTCTTGCAGTCTGATATGCCAGAGAACCATCTCATCACTAATTTGGCTGCGGCGCAGCAGCTAGCGGGTAGCCAGCAGTTAACGCGGGCAACGTACTTCGCCGAAACTCCACATCAGCTAAAGTCATTAGTAGACCGCGCTAAAAGCCTACCACACGTCGATTGGCAAAAATTCAGTCTGATCGACAATGGGGCGGCATTCGCTGGTGTTCTCCAAAACATCGCTGGCCTGCAAAACATGTTAACGATTGCCACCATCGGCGCAGCCGCGGCAGGACTGGCAGTATTGTCACTGGTGCTGGTGTTCTGGGTGCGTGGCCGCTTGCATGAGATTGGTATCTTGCTGGCCATCGGCACGTCAAAGCGGCGGATTATCGGGCAATTCTTGGCGGAGCTTGCCATCATCGCCGCAGTCAGTTCGGTGTTCGCGCTCGCCATCGGCTCGGTCACCTCATCGCAAATTTCTACTGCCCTCACAGCGCAAACGCAAAGCCAGCGTGTCGAAACAACCGTGATGCATGTCGCGCCAGTAGCGACCTACTTGCAGGCTTTCGCCTTCGGCTACATGGTTGTTCTGCTGTCAGCTATCGCTGCTACTGCGCCAATCATGTGCCAATCACCAAAGCAAATTTTAGCAACATTAAGTTAGGAGATAGCATGTCACTACTGACACTACACGATATCGTTTATTCATACCCAGGCGGCACCAGCAATGTGCTGAATGGTATCAATTATCACTTTGAAAAGGGCACATTCTACGCCATCGTCGGTAGTTCTGGGGCTGGTAAGTCGACGCTGCTCGGGCTCCTAGCCGGGCTGGACACACCGACCGGCGGGCAGATTTTGTTCGATGACGAAGACATCGCCGAGCAGGGCTATTCGCATCATCGCAAGCACAATATCTCGCTGGTGTTTCAGAATTATAACCTGATCGATTATCTGACACCGCTAGAAAACTTGAAGCTGGTTAATTCCAAGGCCACCAACGAAATGTTGCACGCCATGGGGCTCGATGACGATCATATCAATCGCAATGTTATGAAACTGTCTGGCGGGCAACAACAACGCGTGGCAATCGGTCGGGCGCTGGTGTCCTCCGCACCGATTATCTTGGCGGACGAGCCAACTGGTAACCTGGACGAAACCACCGCCGCCGACATCATCGACATCCTGCGCCGCGCCGCCCACGAAAATGACAAATGCGTCATCGTCGTCACCCACAGCAAACAGCTAGCTAAAGAGGCGGATGTGGTGTTGACGCTGAAGGATAAGTCACTTCAACTCAGTAAAAATAAAAAGGCGTAACTAGGGTTTAATTGTGGTAAAAGTGGTGCTGCAATGTGTCGGGTAAATTAGGAGCGAGCATGTCATAGGCCTCATCGGTCAAGGCAATTGACAATCGGTCGCGTGGCTGACGCTTGGATAATTTCGTCATGCCAAAGAGCTGTGGGCTCATTTTCCCACCAGGGAGATTGTCGAGTCGGCCAAAACCGGCGGTCAGTCGAATCGTGTACTCATTATGCGCGTGAGCAATATCAGTAAGATCGTTGAGCAGCGGAATGAGTGTCTTGTTGCCAAAAGCCGCCCGCTGCTTAGGTGAGAAACGCGCGTTGTTGCTGCGCGGCAGTGGCACTGCAAGATTCTGCCCGTCGCCTGTCCAGCCAATTAGCTCGCCACCATAACGCTGCACAGCAGTCAGCGCTTGGCTACCAAAGCGAATGAGAAATGAGCGCAGCTCTCCGTCATTACGCGCTATCTCCTTGGTTGAATGCGACACATCCCACATAGCAAGCACGACGTTTGGTGTAGTGGGTGATTTAAGCGCTAGCATGTCGGCAACTGACTGAGTGGGGTATGATGCTCGCGCCAATGCTTGCAGCGCCGTGATGCCAACACTGAGAGCAGTTTTGACGCTGTCGTATTGCCATAGTGTTTCTAGTTCGCTCAGCTGACGTTTGGTTGGCGTACGGTCTTTTGTAAAAGCAGCTTGCAGAACGGCGTGTTGGTCGGGCAGCGGCAAGTTGAGGACGCGATGATCAGGATTCATCGCACTCTCAGTCAGGGTAATGTCGTCTTGGTTGCCTTCAATGACACGTCCAGCAACTGACGACCCATCAACGCGGTGCCCTGTAATATGTGTTTCTTGAAAATCAAATCGGTCATCAGCTGGGACGTGTGGTGAACACGCAGTAGCAATCGCCCCAATCGAATCAGGATTGCATTCATCATGTACAAAGACGGTGGCTGCGTCTGGTATCGTATCGGCCATGGGTGCGTGCTGCAGAAAATCACTTACTGTTTGCACGAGTGCTTGCTGGTAGTCATGCGCTGGTGTGGCGTGCGAAGTTTCGTGATGCATTAGTTATATTATGCCACATATTGAGGAAATGAGGTATGGCCAAAGGACGCCTGGCTCACGACTGGCGCTTCTTCATATATTTCGCGGTCTCCTCCCAGAGCGGGTTATCCTTGTATGGTACGCCATCGTGCGCCCAATACCACCAAAAGTATCCACCAACGTAGCGTGGAGTGTACCGCGGCATGGCATAATAATGCCGAAACAACTGTAGCTTACGCGCCATCGGGGCATGCTCGCTGGGTGTGCCGCACTCGCCAATGCCAAGCTTGGCCTCTGGGAAGAGCGTCTCAAGCTCAGCAAAGACCCGCCGCCAGTTGGGCTGGTAGCCATCGTTGTCATCGTCGTAGTAGCTGACGAGGACATAATCGACGCCCTGCCTCAGATCATCGGGTAGGTATGTTTGTAGCCACTCTTTCATGCTCGGCGTGCTCCCGTTTGGCGGGAAGTAGTAGGGCACAAGCGCCGCCGCGGCATGCTTATCCTTAATGTATCGGTAGGCACTGGCCACCTTCGCGGCGGTAAGGTGCGGGTCTTCTTGGATCCATTCTTGGCCATTTATTTCATTGCCAACCTCCCATATCGCTACGTAGTGAGATAAATACTGGTAAGACTCAGCAAAGCGCTGCTGGTAGCGCTCAGTGCTGTAGCTGTGCATATCAGAAGAATCAACGGGCTGGGCCATGATATCGGCCACGCGATGAATCGCCTTGAATAGCCCTCGGTAACTCTGCGGTGATCTATCCTTAGACATAACGATCCGCACCGTTGGCCGAGCGGGCAAGCGCTGAATGGCCTCCACGATATCAGCAAGCCTTGTCGTACCCTCCCAGCTGTCGTCGATGGTTAGGCCATAGAGCATGCGTGACGGAGAGGTGTGCTGAGGATGTGGATGATTCGTGCCGCTCTGTGGGGTGGAGTTTGGTGCTGGTGCGAGAGTGCGCAGCAGCGCGTACATTAGCAAACAAAGCAATAGAATAAGACCAGCAATATGAACGTACTTTGGCATATAATAAGCTCCTTACAAGGTAGTATATCAAGACGCAGTTTTATATCAAAAAAGGCGAATTTCGAAATTCGCCTATTTTACCCTGTTTTTTACCCTGTTAGCGTGGG